>VOFJ01002202.1_pt1:5000-47416 | contig 47416 bp, 45 predicted proteins | sample 5384081 | NCBI WGS metagenome assembly VOFJ01 (sample SAMN12384729, study PRJNA508395) | human gut metagenome | isolation source: healthy gut I | host: Homo sapiens
TGGGGCGGTCGCCTCCAAAAGAGTAACGGAGGCGCTCAAAGGTTCGTTCAGCACGGATGGAAATCGTGCACTGAGTGTAAACGCATAAACGAGCCTAACTGCGAGAATGACGGTTCGAGCAGTAACGAAAGTTGGAGTTAGTGATCCGGCGGTATGTGAATGGAAATGCCGTCGCTCAACGGATAAAAGCTACCCTGGGGATAACAGGCTGATCTCCCCCAAGAGTCCACATCGACGGGGAGGTTTGGCACCTCGATGTCGGCTCATCGCATCCTGGGGCTGAATTCGGTCCCAAGGGTTTGGCTGTTCGCCAATTAAAGCGGTACGCGAGCTGGGTTCAGAACGTCGTGAGACAGTTCGGTCCCTATCTGTTGCGGGCGCAGGAATATTGAGAGGAGCTGTCCTTAGTACGAGAGGACCGGGATGGACGTACCGCTGGTGCACCAGTTGTTCTGCCAAGGGCATAGCTGGGTAGCTAAGTACGGACGAGATAAACGCTGAAGGCATCTAAGCGTGAAACTCCCCTCGAGATAAGTGTTCCCATCCTTCGGGAGTAAGGCCCCTTGTAGACTACAAGGTTGATAGGTCAGGAGTGGAAGTGCAGTAATGTATGGAGCGGACTGATACTAATAGGCCGAGGGCTTGACCTTAAATATTAGGTAACCTCGAAAGATAGCTTGCGAGTAGGATTGTTCAGTTTTGAGGGTGTAAAGAAATAAATTACACTTTCAGATTGTGAATGAGAAAGTAAAGCACACGAAGTGTGCAGGTAAAGTTTTCTTTGCATACTTTCTTGTACACAAGAAAGTATGCACCATTAGCTCAGTTGGTAGAGCAACTGACTCTTAATCAGTGGGTCCACGGTTCGAGCCCGTGATGGTGTACCACAAAACCCGAGTTTTTTAACGAAAGCTCGGGTTTTTGTTATGTCTCGATTTAATTTTACACCGTTGCCTCTCTTTTCCTCGCGCCTGTTTATTAAAAGCAGTAATCCGGCTGTCGTATGACGATTGACAAGCCGCACTCTCCGGGGTATGATAAGCACAAGGCAGGATAACCATTTACGGAATTGCACAGGGAGGGAATGCAATGCTGTTCAAAACAGAGCTTACCGAAGTTTTCACCATGGCGGAGATGGACAAAATCGTTAAGGCACTCAGAGCGAAAGGCATAGATGCGGCCACGAAAACGGTCGATCTGATGAGCGGCGGACTGTTTGAAAACCGGCGTTCGTCCGGCACGTTCGGCATGAATGCCGAGGCGAGAGTCGTTTACAAAATCTACGTTAAACGTGCGGATTTGAAGTTTGCAAAGAGCGTTCTGGCGACAATCTGATCGCAAAGAAGGGAATGAAGTAAAATTCATTCCCTTTTTCTATGCCTACTTTACCGATTCATCAAAATGTGATAAAATAGAAGCCAAACAGAAAATTTAGTTTCTATTCCGAGCGGATTTTCCGCTTTTGGTTTGGGTTGATGGAGGCTGCACTATGATAAAGTTCCGAATGCCGCTGCTGGCGGTGCGTGATGTGGAGATTTCAAAGAAATTTTACCATGATCTGTTCGATCAGGAGGTTGTGCTGGATTTAGGCGGAAACGTGACGTTTTCCGGCGGCTTTGCCGTGCAGCAGGATTTTGACAGGCTGACCGGCGTGCCCAAATCCACGATCCTGCACCAGTCGCACAACATGGAGCTTTACTTTGAGGTGGACGACTTTGACGCGTTCACGGAAAAGCTGCGCAGACACCTGGACGTGGAACTGGTGCATCCGCCGATGACGCATGCGTGGCAGCAGCGTGTGGTGCGCCTGTACGACCCGGACTGGCACATGATCGAGGTCGGTGAGTCTATGGAGCACATCGCACTTCGCCTGCTGGACGAGGGCCGTTCCGTGGAGGAGACCGCCGCGCTCATCCATCACCCGACTGATTTTGTGGAGCAATGCAGAAAGGGTTTGAAATAGATATGTTCGGTTATGAACCGGAATTCGTCGTGTGCGGCGATGCCCGGATTGCTTATTACGATGTCGGCCGAGGAAAGCCGCTTGTGCTGCTGCACGGCAACGGCGAGGACAGCTCGTACTGGAACGCCCAGATACCCGAGCTGACCCGCTTTTACCGCGTTATTGCGGTGGACAGCCGCGGGCACGGCGCCTCCGGGAGCGGCGGGCACGGCCTGTCGTTTGAAATGATGGCGGAGGATCTCAAAACCGTGCTGGACACGCTCGGCGTGAAAAAAGCGCACTTCCTCGGCTTTTCGGACGGCGGCAATCTGGCGATCAAATTCGCACTGACGCACCCGGAATATATAGATAAACTCATCCTCAACGCGGCCAATGTGGAGATGTTCAGCGGCGTCAAGCCGCAGGTGCAGCTGCCCGTTATGGCAGGCTACGGTGTTGCTGCGGCGCTGAGCCGTTTCAGCAAAAAGGCGGCGCGCCGAAGGGATGTGCTCGGACTGATGGTGCACCCGTACGGGGTGACGATGAACGATCTGGAGCGGCTGACCATGCCGACCCTCATCATCGTCGGTGAGCACGATGCAATACGCGAAAAGCAGACAAAGGAGATGGCCTCGCACATTCCCCACTGTGAAGTGGAGGTTTTCCGCGACGGCGACCACTTTGTTGCAGCAAAGCAGCCGTCCCGCTTCAACCGGACGGTTATAGAATTTTTACTTGGGAGATAATCAGCATGAAATTCATCAAAGCGGGAGAAATCGCAGACAGCAATATTTTCAACAAGCTCGACGAGCGCAAGAAGTCGCTCCTCGAAGGCGGCATGGACGTCATCAATCTGTCCATCGGCACGCCGGATTTTCAGCCGGGCCGGCATGTGATGGAGGCCGTCAGCCGCGCTGCGCTCGACCCGGATATGTACAAGTATTCGCTGAACGAAACGCGCGAGCTGCTCGACGCCGTAGAAAACTGGTACAAGCGCCGCTATGACGTCACGCTTGCCGACGACGAGATCATGGCCGTGTGCGGTTCGCAGGAGGGCATTGCACACGTTGGCTTTGCCTTCGCCGGCCCGAACGATCTGATCCTTGCACCGGACCCGGGCTACCCGATCTTCTCGTTCGGCCCGATGATGACCGGCGCAACGGTCGGTCTGTACCCGCTGTACGCCGAGAAAAACTGGCAGCTGGACTTTAACGACATTCCGGAGGACGTGGCAGAGCGTGCAAAGGCGATCGTCGTTTCCTATCCGAACAACCCGACCACCGCCGTTGCCGACCGTAAGTTCTACGAAAAGCTGGTCCTCTGGGCGCGTGAGCACAACATCATCGTTCTGCACGACAACGCGTATTCCGACATTATGCTGAATGGGGAAAAGGGTCTGTCCTTCCTGTCCATTCCGGGTGCGAAGGAGGTCGGCATTGAGTTCAACTCGCTGTCCAAGACCTACAACCTGACCGGCATGCGCGTGTCCTTCGCACTCGGCAACCGCGAGGTCATCAGCCGTTTCCGCGCGTTCCGCTCGCAGATCGACTACGGCATGTTCTACCCGATCATGGCGGGTGCGGCTGCCGCGCTCAATGGTCCGCAGGATGTGGTAGAGAGCAACCGCACCGGCTACATGGCGCGCCGCGACGCACTGTGCGGCGGTCTGCGCTCGATCGGCTGGAACGTGCCGGATGCACAGGGCACCATGTTCGTCTGGGCGAAGATTCCGGAGCGCTTTGCGTCCTCGGTGGACTTCGCCATTGAGCTGATGGAAAAGACCGGCGTTATCGTAGTTCCGGGCAGCGCCTTCGGTGCGCAGGGCGAGGGCTACGTCCGCATGGCGCTTGTCGTTCCGCCCGAGCGCATGGCAGAGGCGGTTCGCCGCATTGACGAGAGCGGTATTGTAAAGGAGTGAGTTTCTGTTATGCAGATCGACCATATTGCACTGTATACACGCGATTTAGAGCGTCTGTGTGAATTTTACACCAAATATTTTGACGGGTGGTACGGCGGGCAAGCTGTACCAGAACGAGGAGACCGGCACGCAGGCGTGCTTTGTGTCCTTCGCTGACGGCGCACGGCTTGAGATCGTGACCCGTCCGCAGTTTGAGGACGGCGAGCATTCGCGTCTGTGGACCGGCTGGGCGCATACGTCGTTCAAGGCGGGCACCCGAGAGAACGTGGACGCGCTGACCGAGCAGATGCGCTCGGAGGGCTACGAGATCACGGATGGCCCTGTCGTCGGCCAGGATGGCTGCTACGGCAGCTTTGTGCTCGACCCGGACGGGAATACCGTCCGCATCGTAGCGTAAAGGAGAACGCAAATGAAGCTGATCTCATGGAATGTAAACGGTCTGCGTGCGTGCATGGGCAAGGGTTTCCTTGATTTTGTCGCCGCCGAGCAGCCGGATATGCTGTGCCTGCAGGAGACCAAGATGCAGCCGGGACAGGCTGATGTGCCGCTCGAGGGCAGCTACCACGAATACTGGAACTCGGCAGAGAAGAAGGGATACCCGGTGTGGCGCTGTTCACCAAAACCGAGCCGCAGAGCGTCACCTATGGTCTTGGCATTGAGGAGCACGACCACGAGGGCCGTGTCATCACCGCCGACTACGGCGAATTCTACCTCGTTACCGTGTATACGCCTAACTCGCAGAATGAACTCAAGCGTCTGGATTACCGCATGACGTGGGAGGATGCCTTCCGCGAGTATCTGGTAAAGCTGGATGCGGAGAAGCCGGTCATCGTGTGCGGCGATATGAATGTCGCACATGAGGAAATTGACCTCAAGAACCCCAAGACCAACCGCAGGAACGCAGGCTTCACCGACGAGGAGCGCGGCAAGATGACCGAATTGCTCGCCGCAGGCTTTACGGATACGTTCCGCCATTTTAACCCCACGCTCGAGGGCGTGTATTCGTGGTGGAGCTATCGTTTCCACGCCAGAGAGAAGAACGCAGGCTGGCGTATCGACTATTTCCTCGTGTCCAATCGCTTTGCCCAGCGGGTCAAGGACGCGCGTATCCTGACCGACGTGTTCGGTTCGGATCATTGTCCGGTGCTGATCGAAATTGAATAAGGACGAGTATGCCTTTCTGCCGGAGGCGTTTTTCGGCGGCGTGCAGGAGCAGGAGGACGAGGAAGAACTTGACCCGTACTTCCGGCCGGATGCTGTATCCGGGGAGGACGAGCCGGACGGCCTTGACTGGATGCCGGAAACGCCGACCGAGCCGTGTCCGTGCTGCGGCGCAGAGATCCCCGAGAATCCTTCGTGGGGGTATATCTGCCCCATGTGCGGCTGGGAGATTGATTACGATGTCGAAGGCGAGCCGGATAAGCTGAGCGACCAGAATCATGGGCTGTCGCTCACCGAGGCGCAGTGGAACTTTTATTCGTTCGGTACGGTCGCACCGTGGAAAATAATTGAGAATTGAAAATAGAGAATGGAGAATGAACCTCAGGGTAGGTCGTTCTCCATTTTTTATTCAGAGAAATAAATTCACTCTCTCCATCAGAACCGTCAAATCAGGATCAGTCAGTCATTTTCCATTCTCCATTCTCAATTTTGTTCTGCTCTGCTGTTCTCTGCTGTAATATCTACTCTTTTCTTTTCTTCTCTGCTCTGGTCTGCTCTACTGTACTGTACTGTTCTCTGCTCTTCTGTACTCTTCTGTACTCTTCTGTACTCTTCTCTGCTCTGTGGATTTTCCGTACGATAAATCCCGTTCACTGTGTACTTTCTCGCCAAGAAATAGCGATTTCTCGCCAAGAAATCCGGAACGCTGGAAGAACACACCAGATTCCACCAATTCCTAACTCCTAATTCCGAATTACTAATTAAGGAAACCTCCTCACTCCTAACTCCTGCCTGACTGCATAATCTATCCGTCCGGCACATAGCCTGTCATAAAGGGGTGAACAGAAGTGAAGAAGATAATCTGTACCGCTTTACTCAGCGGTATGCTTACGGTGCAGGCGGCGGCGCTGCCCGAAATGGGCGCGCTCTACGCGAAATCGGCGGCGCTGTATGCGGCAAACGGGCAGGAGCTTTACGTCTATAACGCCGACGAGCAGCTGCAGCCTGCGTCGGTGACAAAGATCATGACCATGCTGCTGGCGATGGAAGCGCTCGAGCGCGGCGAGGTGACACTGGACACCATGATAACCGGCAGTGAGTACGCCTGCTCGATGGGCGGCACGCAGATCTGGCTGGAGCCGGGCGAGCAGCTGACACTGGATGAAATGCTCAAGGCGATTGCGGTCGGTTCAGCGAATGACTGTGCGGTTGCGGTAGCGGAGCATCTGGCGGGCACAGAGGCCGCCTTTGTCGAACGGATGAACACGCGCGCACGCGAACTCGGCTGCACGAACACAACGTTCATCAACGCCAACGGACTGGACGGCGAAGGTCAAAAGACGCTGACCTCGGCACGCGATCTTGCGCTTATTTCCTGCGAGCTGCTGCGCCACCCGAAAATACTGGAGTACACCGGCATCTGGATGGACACCGTGCGCGGCGGCAAATTCGGTCTGGCGAACACGAACAAGATGCTCAAAAGCTATCAGGGTCTGACCGGTCTCAAAACCGGCTACATCCGCGAGGCCGGCTTCTGCATTTCTGCAAGTGCCGAGCGGGACGGACTGAGCCTTGTAGCGGTCGTGATGGCGGCGCCCACCAAGGAGAACCGCACAGCGGACGCGACCGCGCTGCTCAATTACGGCTTTGCCAACTTCACGGCGTACATGCCTGCGGCTGACGATCTGGCACCCATTCCGGTGACGCTCGGCACCGCGGAGACCGTGCAGCCGGTGCTCGAGGGCAGCGATTCGTTCGTGATTGAAAAGACGAGAGCAGGGGATATGCAGACCGCGTTCGACCTGCCGGAGACGCTCACCGCGCCGATACAGGCCGGTCAGCGGTTGGGCGAAATGACGGTATCCGCCGGCGGAGAGACGGTTTTGACCGTTCCCATCATCGCCCAAGCCGGTGTGGACGCGCTCGGGACTGCCTGAGCTGCTTATTTCCTTTGTGCGCGGCCTTGCAGGAAATGTTGTAAAAGATGTAAAATAACATCAAAATCCGGCGTTTTCCGAACAAAATTGGAAAGGCTGAGAAATTTACCATACAAAATGACGGAAAGTTTGCAATTCGGACTTGTGATTTTGGCTAAACTATGGTACACTAATAGCAACCTCAAAGGTTGGGAGGATAAAAACTATGGTAAAACTTATTATTGGCGGTACCGGTTCCGGTAAGACCAAGGAGCTTATTGATCAGGTCAACGCTGCAGTAAAAAAAGAAGAAAAGGGCAGTGTCGTTTGCATTTCCCGCGGCAACAAGCTGACTTTCGATATCTCGCATGACGCGCGTCTGATCGACGCAGCGGATTATCCGGTTAGCGACATCGCAGGCCTGCTCGGCTTTGTTGGCGGTCTGCATGCCGGCAACTACGATATCACCCGTGTCTTCATCGATGGTCTGTACAAGATCATCGGCGGCAAGAGACGCAGCCAAGGCTGAGGAGTTCCTCGTCGCTCTGGACGCATTCTCTTCCAAGCACAGCGTAAACTTCACCGTTTCGCTCAGCGAGGAGCCGGAGTCTGCTACCGAAGGCATGAAGCGTTTCCTGTAATCCTTAAACGGAAATACATATCGCAAGCACAAAAAAGCAACGATGAAAGTCGTTGCTTTTTTCTTTTGCCCGCAGCCGGGCTGGTAAGAAAAAATAATGAGAAATGCTGCGTCTTTTTTCCCTTTGTGATAAAAAAGACAATCTGGCATTTTGCATATACTTAATAAGAATAATTTGTGCAGAATGTATAATACGACACAAATCTACAAAAAATATTTAGATTTTCTGAGCAAAAGTATTTTACTTTTTGGGTAAGTTGTTTATAATAAGTAATATAGTGTGCCGAGGGAGCACACTGCATTTTGTACAATGTTGCTATGGCGTTCATGAAGGGGGGAATGCGATTGCAAAGAGGGAAAGAAGGCTTTAGTGTGCTGCGCTACCTGATCTATTTTTCTCAGGTAGGCTTCACAGTGATCACACCGCCGGTGCTTTGCTGCTTCGGAGCGATATGGCTCCGCAACCGGTTCGGTTGGGGCAACGGTGTGGTGATTATCGGAATCCTGCTCGGCATCGCGGTTGCAGCCTGCAGCCTGCGTGATTTTCTGCGATTCACCGAGCGCAAAGCCAGAGAAAGTGCAGAGAAAGAAAAGGAGCTGTGACGGGAATGCACATCGTTTATGAGGAAACGAAGCGCATGCTGCGCGGCATGCTCCCGCTGGCGCTGGTGACCTTCGGTGTGTTCGCTCTTTGCGGACAGGGTATCGCTCGGTCCGGCGCAAGCGTTCTGCTCGGTACGGCGTTCGCGCTGCTGCTGTTCTACATGATCGGCAGGAGCACGGTAAGGGCAACCGCCTTTCCGCCGGCACAGGGCATTCGCATTACGCGGCGCGGCTATGTAGTTCGCTACATGCTCACGGCGGTGTTCGTTATCGCGGCGATCAAGCTGCCGTATCTGAACGCAGCTGCAGCGGTCATTCCGCTGTTTTTCACCAAGGCGCTGCTCCTCTGGCGCCACGCAGTTCAGCGGAAAGGAGGTTAAACGGTTGAACGTCGAAATAAACGGTCCTAAAATACTGGGTTATTTGTTCGGCAATACCAATCTGCCGATCACGGAGACCATGAGAAACTCATGGATCATCATGGCGTTTATCCTGTTCCTGTGTATCTTTTTAACACACCGCATGCAGAAGATCCCAAAAGGCAAGCAGGCACTGGCCGAAAAGGCGGTGCTGATGATCGACGGTCTGGTCGAAAGCACGATGGGTGAAGGCTGTCAGGCTTTCTCGCCGTACATTATGACGCTGATGATGAGCTCGCTGTTCGGTTCGCTGGCCAGCCTGTTCTGGATGCGCTCCACCACGGCAGACCTGAACACCACGCTCGGCTGGGCGATCATCACGTTCGTGCTGATCACGTTCAATAAGATCAAGTACGGCGGCATCAAGGGCTACCTGAAGGGGTTCCTCGAGCCGATCTTCGTTATGGCGCCGCTCAACGTGCTCAGCGAGATCGCAACGCCGGTCTCCATGTCGTTCCGTCACTTCGGCAACATGGCAGGCGGCCTGGTTATCACCACGCTCATCATGGGCGCACTCAAGGTGCTGTCTAATGCGGTATTGGGTTTCCTGCCCGATAATATCGCGCTGCTGCAGATCGGTCTGCCCGGTGTGCTGTCGCTGTATTTTGACTGCTTCACGGCCTGCATGCAGGCGTTCATCTTCAGTATGCTCACCATGGCTTATGTAGGCGACGCACGCAACAGCTGACGTGAAGAAAAAACAAATTCCAATTTCGTTATCTGAATTAGGAGGAAGAAAAGTATGGATCCCAAAGCATTCGTAGCAGGTATGTCCGCTCTTGGTGCAGGTATGGCAATGATCGCCGGCCTTGGCCCTGGTATCGGCGAGGGTTATGCTGCCGGTCAGGCGTGCTCCGCAATCGGCCGTCAGCCGGAGGCGCAGGGCGATATCACCCGTACCATGATCCTTGGTATCGCAATGGCCGAGTCCACCGGTATTTACGCGCTGGTTATCGCGCTGATCCTGCTGTTTGCCAATCCGTTCGTTGGCCAGTTCTAATTGGAGGCGGCAATATCCCAATCGTTTATGCCGACTGGAATATTGACACTTCTACGACCGCTTCGCTGTAAAGTGAGTGGTTGAGAATGAAAAGACGAAACGGATTCTTCCGTTTGGGAAGGAGGTAAACCAGTGACAGAAGCATTATATGAAGCGTTCGTCAGCATCGGCTGGTGGGAGATCCTCGTGACGATGTGCAACACGCTCATTACGTTCCTGATCATCAAGAAGTTTCTGTACAAGCCGGTGCGCAAAATGCTGGCTGCCCGCACCGAGGAGGTCGAGTCCATGTACTCCACCGCCGAAAAGGCGCAGAGCGAGGCCGAGCAGATGCGCAGCGAATATACCGAGCGTCTGTCCAAGGCGAAGGAGGAGGCTGCCGAGATCGTCGGCTCCGCTACCCGCCGTGCCGCAGAGCGCAGCGATGAGATCCTGCGCGAGTCCTCGCAGCAGGCATCCGCTATGGTCAAGAAGGCCGAGCGCGTTATCGAGCAGGAGCGCATCAAGGCGCACAAGGAACTCAAGGATGAGGTTGCGGATCTGTCCGTGATGATCGCCTCCAAGATCGTGGAGCGCGATGTAAAGCCGGAGGATCACGAACGCTTTATCGAAGACTTTATTGACAAGGTGGGGTGAGCAAACATGGCGGATATGGTAAGCGAGCGCTACGCACTGAGCCTTTACGAGGTCGCGCAGGACGAGAAGCAGGAAAAGCTGTATCTCGATCAGCTGACCGAGGTGTGCGCGGCGTTTGACAGCGAACCGGATTTCCTCAAAATGCTCACAACGCCCTCTATCGCGGCGGAGGACAAACAAAAGGTCCTCAAAACCGTGTTCGAGGGACGTATCGAGCCTTTTCTGCTCAATTTCCTGATGCTCGTAACGGATAAGGGCCGCATCGGCCTTATCCACGAGATGTGTCAGGCATATAAGGAGCAGTATTATTTTGAAAACGGCATCGTAGAGGTGCTGGCGGTCACGGCGGTGCCGATGAGTGCGGCGCTGACCGACAAGCTGCGCGGCAAGATGGAACAGGTTACGGGCAAAAAGGTAGAGCTGAAATGCTCGGTCGATCCGAGCATCATGGGCGGCATCGTTGTGAAAGTCAACAACGAGCAGTTCGATACCAGCCTGCGCACCCGTCTGGAAGAGCTTGCAGCACGGTTGACCGGTACACAGGAAAGCAGGTGATTTTTATGGAATTACGCCCCGAAGAGATAAGCAATATTATCAAAGAGCAGATCACGCACTATCAGAGCCAGATCAAGCTGACCGACGTCGGTACGGTTGTCACGGTCGGTGACGGTATCGCGCATATCCATGGCCTTGAAAACTGCATGGCAGGCGAGCTGCTCGAATTTCCGGGCGGCGTGCAGGGCATGGCGCAGAACCTCGAGGAAGAGCTGGTCGGCGCGGTTATCCTCGGCTCGGATCAGAACATCCGCGAGGGTGACACGGTGAAGCACACCAAGCGCATCGTGGAGGTCCCGGTCGGTGAAGCGATGCTGGGCCGCGTTGTTGACGCACTCGGCAAGCCGATCGACGGCAAGGGCGCTATCGAGACTAAGGAGAGCCGTCCGATCGAAATGCCCGCACCGGGCATCATCGAGCGCGCACCCGTTAATGTGCCGCTCCAGACCGGGATCAAGGCCATCGACGCCATGATTCCCATCGGCCGCGGTCAGCGTGAGCTGATCATCGGTGACCGTCAGACCGGCAAGACCGCGATCTGTCTGGACACCATCATCAATCAGAAGGGCACCGGCGTTATTTGTATCTATGTAGCCATCGGTCAGAAACGTTCGACCGTTGCACAGGTTGCAGAGACGCTCGCTGCCAACGGCGCGATGGATTATACCTGCATCGTCGCCGCAACCGCATCCGAGTCTGCACCGCTGCAGTACATTGCACCGTACGCGGGCTGCTCGATCGGTGAATTCTTCATGCACAAGGGCAAGGACGTTCTGGTCATTTACGACGATCTGTCCAAGCACGCGGTAGCTTACCGTGCACTTTCCCTTCTGCTTCACCGTCCGCCAGGACGCGAAGCGTATCCTGGCGACGTATTCTATCTGCACTCCCGTCTGCTCGAGCGTGCAGCGAACATCCAGAACGGCGGCAGCCTGACCGCACTCCCGATCATCGAGACGCAGGCAGGCGACGTTTCGGCGTATATCCCGACCAACGTCATCTCCATTACCGACGGTCAGATCTTCCTCGAGACCGAGCTGTTCAACTCCGGTATCCGTCCGGCAGTAAACCCGGGTATTTCGGTATCCCGCGTCGGCGGCAACGCGCAGATCAAGGCGATGAAGAAGGTTGCCGGTACGCTCAAGCTGGCGTACTCGCAGTTCCGTGAGCTGCAGGCGTTCTCGCAGTTCGGCTCCGACTTGGACGCGGACACCAAGAAGCGTCTGGAACAGGGCGCGCGCATCGTAGAGGTGCTCAAGCAGCCGCAGAACAGCCCGATTCCGGTCGAAAAGCAGGTTATCATCATCTATGCCGTTGTTTCGGGCGCACTGCTCGATATTCCGGCAAATCAGATCAGCGAGTTCGAGAAGGAGCTGTTCTCCTTCGTGGACAGCGTTTACAGCGACATTCCGGAGTCCATCCGCACCACCGGCAAGTTGGAGGACGACGTGAAGGAAAAGCTGACAAAGGCAATCGAGGAATGCAAGAGTAAGTTCCTTTCCGAGCACTAACGCGAAAGGGAGGGACTGAAAATGGCTTCCGGAAATATGAAGGACATCAAGCGCCGTATCAAATCGGTGCAGTCCACCATGCAGATCACCAAGGCGATGGAGCTGGTCGCGTCCTCCAAGATGCGCCACGCGAAGGAGCGTGCGCTCGGCGCAAGACCGTACTTCAACGCCCTGTACCAGACGATTACGCATCTGGCGGGTGCAACGCGCGGCAGCGAATCGGTTTATACCAGACCGCGTGAGGTCAAGAACAGCCTGTACATCGTCATCGCGGGCGACCGCGGACTGGCAGGCGGCTACAACGCCAACCTGTTCAAGCTCGCCGCTGCCGAGATGCAGGGCAAGCAGGCGCAGGTCATCACCATCGGCAAAAAGGCGCAGGAGCATTACGCAAAGCGTCCGGTAACGGTGACGGCGGACTATCCCGGCATTGCCGAGACCATGCGCATCAGTGATACGCATCCCATCGTGGAGGACATGCTGAAGCTGTTCCGCGAGGGCAAGGTGGACGAGGTTTTCCTGTGCTACACGGAGTTTATCTCTCCTCTGCAGCAGGAGCCGAAGTGCCTCAAGCTGCTGCCCGCGCACTTCGATGCGGCGGAGGCTCAGCCTAAGGGCGCTCATGTTCTGACCGAATACGATCCCTCGCCGGAGAGCGTGTTTGATGCAGTCATTCCGGAGTACCTGTACGGCGTGCTGTACGGCGCGGTAGTGGAAAGCTACTGCTCCGAGCAGTCGGCGCGCCGCATGGCAATGGAGGCTGCGTCGGATAACGCGGGCGAGATGATCGAAAATCTGAATCTGTCCTACAACCGTGCGCGTCAGGCAGCGATCACGCAGGAAATTACGGAGATCGTAGCCGGCTCGGGCGAGGTAGGAGCTTAATCGAGAGTGGAGATAGAAGAGTGGAGAGCGGAGATACCTCTCGTCTCTTCACTCTGAACTCTGCACTCTTCACTCTTTTCACAAAAAGGGAGTTTTGCCAATGAGTGAGCAGAATATTGGCACCGTTGTCCAGATCACCGGACCGGTGCTTGACATTAAATTTGCCGCTGACGCGCTTCCGAAGCTGCTGAATGCTATTACGATCGACAACCACGGTCAGATCATCACGGTCGAGGTTGCGCAGCACATCGGTCAGGACACCGTGCGCTGCATCGCAATGGAATCCACCGACGGCTTGGTGCGCGGCATGAAGGCAGTCGATACCGGCAGCCCGATCACGGTGCCGGTAGGCGACAAGAACCTCGGACGTATCTTCAACCTGCTCGGTCAGCCGGTGGACAACAAGCCGGCGGTCGAGGGCGAGGAGCGCTGGCCGATCCATCGTCCTGCGCCGTCCTACGAGGAGCAGCAGTCCACGACCGAGATCCTCGAGACCGGCATCAAGGTCGTCGACCTGATCGCGCCCTACGCCAAGGGCGGCAAGATCGGGCTGTTCGGCGGCGCCGGCGTCGGCAAGACCGTTATCATCATGGAGCTCATCAACAACATCGCAAAGCAGCACGGCGGTATTTCGGTATTCACCGGTGTGGGCGAGCGCACCCGCGAGGGCAACGACCTGTACAACGAGATGCAGGAATCCGGCGTTATCAACAAGACCGCTCTGGTTTACGGCCAGATGAACGAGCCGCCCGGAGCGCGTATGCGCGTTGCACTGTCCGGTCTGACCATGGCGGAGTATTTCCGCGATGTCGAGGGTCAGGATGTGCTGTTGTTCATCGACAACATCTTCCGCTTCACGCAGGCCGGCTCGGAGGTATCCGCGCTGCTCGGCCGTATGCCGTCTGCCGTAGGCTATCAGCCGACGCTGGCAACCGAGATGGGCGCGCTGCAGGAGCGAATCACCTCGACGAAGAAGGGCTCGATCACGTCCGTACAGGCTGTTTATGTGCCTGCCGATGACCTGACCGACCCGGCTCCGGCTACCACGTTCTCGCATCTGGACGCAAAGGTCGTACTGTCGCGTGACATTGCCTCGATGGGCATTTATCCGGCGGTTGACCCGCTGGATTCGTCCTCGCGTATCCTGTCGGCGGACGTTGTCGGCAAGGAGCATTACGAGGTGGCGCGTGCGGTGCAGTCCATTCTGCAGAAGTACAAGGACCTGCAGGATATCATCGCCATCCTCGGCATGGATGAGCTGTCCGACGAGGACAAGCTGACCGTTGCGCGTGCCCGTAAGATCCAGAACTTCCTCTCGCAGCCGTTCCACGTTGCAGAGCAGTTTACCGGTATGTCGGGCAAGTATGTGCCGGTCGCTGAGACCATCCGCGGCTTCAAGGAGATTCTTGAGGGCAAGCATGACGATCTGCCTGAGTCGGCGTTCCTGTTTGCCGGCACGATCGACGAGGTAGTGGAGAAGGCTAAGAAGGGGGCATAATATGGCTACCTTTCATCTCAAGGTGCTCACGGTCGATAAGCAGTTTTTCGACGGTGAAGTGGACCGTATCGTGGTTCGCACCTCACAGGGCGATGTCGGCATCCTGCCGAACCATGTGCCGTATGTTGCGGCGCTCGGCGTCGGCGGTCTGACCATCATCCGGAACGGCGAACGCCGTGTAGCGGCGGTTTCGGGCGGTTTTGTGGATGTTTCGGCAGAGCAGACGGTCGTGCTGGCGCGTACCTGCGAGTGGGCCGACGAAATCGACGTGGCCCGTGCCCGTGAGGCCGCAGACCGTGCGAAAGCGATTCTGCAGAAAAAGGCCGGCGACCGTGAAATGGATATCGCACAGGGCAAGCTGAAAAAGGCGGTAAACCGCATTCGCATCGCGGAGAGCAAATGATACAATTTCCTGCAGAGGAATTGTATCAGTATCACTGAATAATTCGGCATTTTGACTGAATATAAATCCCTCGATTTGATTGAATCGGGGGATTTTTTGTGCTATAATAGCCGCTGGAAGACAAAGAAAAAGTTCTCTGCTGAAGTGAAATGGGGGAATTTCCATGAAACGAGCGCACGGGCAGATGTCGGAATCGCTGCTGTTGGGCGCAATGCTGGCTATGGCCGGCGGCTTTTTTGACGCATATACCTATCTCTGCCGCGGCAAGGTGTTTGCTAACGCGCAGACCGGCAATATTGTCCTGTTCGGCGCGAATATTGCCGAGGGCAACTGGCTGCGGGCAGCTGAATATTTCCTGCCGATTCTGGCGTTCGCACTGGGCGTTGTGGCGGCGGAGATTGTCAAGCGGCGGTACAAAAAACGCCAGAGCGACATCAACATCCACTGGAGACAGATTGTCGTGCTGGTCGAGATCGTGCTGCTGATTGCAGCGGCATTCCTGCCGCAGAGCATGAACACCACGGTCAACATCATGATCTCGTTCATCTGCGCGATGCAGGTCGAGTCGTTCCGCAAGGTGCGCGGCAGCGCATTTGCAACCACGATGTGTACAGGCAACCTGCGTTCGGGCACCGAGCAGCTTGTAATCTGGGCGCAGACTGGCGACCGGAATGCGATCCGCAAAACGCGCAACTATTACTCAATCATCCTGTTTTTTATCCTCGGCGGTGCGATTGGCGCACTGACGACCGCGAGAATTGGCGAAAAAGCGCTGCTGCTGACCTGCATCCCGCTGAGTCTGGTCTTTACAGTCATGTTTGTCGAGGAAGAACATACGCTCGAGGCGGAGGAGACCGCCGGAAAGGAACGGTAAACCATGTCGATCAAACTGATCGCCGCAGATATGGACGGCACGCTGCTGTCCAGCCGTAAGCAGCTGCCCAAGGGCTTTTTCCCGCTGGTGTGCACGCTGAAAAAGATAGGCGTACGCTTCGCACCGGCATCCGGACGGCAGTATTACAACCTGTACGAGCAGTTCGGCGAGATCGCGGACGAGCTGATGTACATCAGCGAAAACGGCGGCATGGTGTGCGACGGACGCAAAATCGTGTCGTTCGAGGCCATGCCGCAGCAGCTGGTGTGCGCGGCGGTGGAGCTGGCGCGCGGTCTGCCGAATGTGCACGCAATCGCGTCCATGCGGGACGGCGCAGCCTACGAGGACGACGATCCGGTGTTTGTGGAGAACATGGCGATGTACTACGCGCGGCGCAAAAAGGTGCCTGATCTGCTTGAAGCTGTGCAGCAGGAGCCGGTGTGCAAGGTGGCGCTTTTCTGCAAAAATGCGGCGGAAACCAACGTGCTGCCGTACTATCGGCAGATGTTTGACGATAAGCTGCAGGTGGCGCTCTCCGGCGCGGACTGGGTGGATTTGATGCGTCTGGGACTGAGCAAGGGCGTGGCCGTAGGCGTTATGTGCGATAATCTGCACATCACACCCGCACAGTGCATGGCGTTCGGCGATTATCTGAACGATGTGGAGCTTCTGCGCTCGGTGGGCGAGTCCTACGCGATGGCGAATGCACATGAGCGGCTCAAGAAGGTCGCAAAGCATGTTTGTCCGTCCAATGATGAGGACGGCGTATGCCGCACGATCCGCAGCGTATTGGCGGTGGAATAAAAGGCGAAACCCGGGAATCGAAGGATTCCCGGGTTTCTTTTTGAATTAGGCTGTATTTGTATTCTGTTTGGAGACTTGAATATAAATAAGAGAGAATAAATTGAATGTGGAATAAGAATGCGGTTTCGAGAACGATTATTCGAGGGTCAGCTTTTTGTCGGTCAGGAAGGATTCCTTGCAGCGGAAGGCGATCTTGGTGGACTGGGTGCCGTCGATAACGCCCGGAGTTGCCTTGCGGCCGGTTGCTACGCAGTCGCAGAATTCCTCAATCTCAGTGATGTATGCATCGTGCCAACGGGTGATGAAGTCCTGATAGCACTCACGGCAGACGCCATGCTGGCTCATAACCTCTACGAGAGAGTCGGTCGGAACGGAAGCGATACGCAGCGTGCCGCGGGTACCAACGATTTCGGTCTCAACATGAGAGCCGTGTGCTGCTGCGCGGCCGGCAAAGAAGAATGCCATAGCATCGTTTTCCATCTTCATCAGGCCGGAAACGTTGTCGCCGTCGTCCCAGTCCTTGTACTGCTTGAACTCGTAGCAGCCGCCGGTTGCCCACAGCTCCTTGACCTCGGAGCCGGTCAGCCAGCGAATCAGGTCGAAGTCGTGAATGGACATGTCGATGAACTGACCGCCGGAGCGCGGAGCGTACTCGAGCGTGCCCTCGATGATGGAGATCGGGTCCTGCGAATAGCAGCGAACCAGAATGACATCACCGATGTCGCCGTTCTCCATCTTCTTCTTGGCTACCTGATAGGAGTGGTCATAGCGGCGCATGAAGCCCAGCATAAAGGTCAGCTCCGGGTGAGCGGCGATGATGGCCTCGGCCTCCTTGCACTTTTCAACCGTGTCAGCCAGCGGCTTTTCGCAGAAAACGTGCTTGCCGGCATCCATGGCAATCTTGATCATCTCAACATGAGATGCAGTATTGGTGATGATGGCAACCGCCTCGACGTTCGGGTCGGCGCACAGCGCCTTCGGGTCGTTGTACACTGCGGTAACACCCAGTTCCTCTGCGACCTGCTTTGCGCGGTCGAAGTTTGCGTCTGCGATAGCTACCAGCTCCGAACCCGGAACGCGGTTTGCAATGTTGCAGGCATGCTCGTAACCCAGACGACCTACACCGATGATACCAATTTTCAGCTTTTTCATAGTAATACTCTCCTTTGTGCTCTTTTCTTACTCTTTTTTATTAAAAATAATGGGTTAACTTACAGTCCGGTGTGCTCCTTGACGTAGGCGCGGGCCATGCGGGCGTACTCGAGCGGATTTGCGATAGCCGGATCCTGCTCAGCCTCTACGACCAGCCAGCCCTCGTAGTTGTACTCGTCGAGCAGCTTGAATACGGTCGGGAAGTCTACGCAGCCTTCCGGATCGCCGGGAACGGTGAATACGCCTTCCGGAATCGAACGGAGGAAGCTCTTGTTCTCGGCGTAGCACTTGTCCATTGCAGGCTTGCGGACATTTTTGAGATGGACATGGCCGATGCGGTCGTGGTGCTTCTTGAGAATTTCGATCGGGTCCTCACCGGAGAAGGTGAGATGACCGGTATCGTAAATCATGCTGACGTACTTCGGGTCGGTCATGGCGAGCATACGGTCGATTTCGTCGGTCTTCTGCACGGTAGTCGTCATGTGATGATGATACACAATCTTCATGCCGCTGTCATAAGCGATCTTGCCGAGGTGATCCAGACCCTTGGTCAGTACCTCCCACTCATCGTCGTTCAACACCTTCTTGTTGGAAAGAGGAGTGTTCCACTGATGCTGAATGGAGAACGACTGATCAGACGTGTTGATAATCGTAGCACCGATCGACTTCAGGAAGTTCATGTGGTCAACAAATGCACGCTCGTTCTGCCACATCGGCAGTTCATTTAAGTAGGTGCTGATCCAGCCGGTGATGGCGGAAATACCGCGGCGGCCAAACTCCTTATTCAGAATCGCCGGATCACGCGGGAACTGGCAGCCGATCTCGGTGCCAACATAACCGGTCAGAGCGATTTCACTGATCGTCTGCAGGAAGCTGTTTTCAGCACCCATCTCCGGCATGTCGTCTTCGGTCCAGGCGATGGGGGCAATACCAATTTTAACCTTTTTGGGATCTAACATAATGCTTCGTCCTTTCGTTCTTGTTGTATCTCACAGCTGAGCCGTGAGATTCTTTCTTCTCTTTGTGCTTACAGTTTAGCAGATATGGCGAACGGTTTCTTTTAGATTCTTGGCTTGATTCAAAAAACGGAAACTTTTTTTCGGACACCCGAAAATTCCATATATATAATATATTAGAGGTAAAAGCGGCGGTAAAAATGCACAGTATTTTTTCGGAGCGGGTTTGAGGCTGTGCGCTTGTTTTTATAAATCCTGCTTTTTGCCGGTCGGAGACCGGTGAATCGGCCGGTTTGCGAAAGCTGAAAAACCGCAGAGAAACATACGGAAGATTCTCGGTCGGATAGGCTATACGATAAATAAGCGGGAAAAAAACAAGAATCTGCAAATAGCAAGAATTTATAATTTTCCTCGGCCCGACCGCAAAAAAAGCACGATATACGGCGGTCTGCAAAAGCAAATATGTGCTATCGCACAACGGACCCGTGTGCTATACTTTTATAAGAGTAAAATCACCGTCAGAGAAAGAGAGGAGCTGCAAAAAACTATGCCGAAGGCAAGCCTGAACGTACAGTGTTTTGTAGAGAAGAAAGTTAAATCAATTTTTGAGGGCGAGAATCAGCCGAAGCTGCTTTACGTCAGTGAAATCCGACCGGATGCCAGTGCACATCCGCGTGTCATGCACGCGCATGAGGATTTTGTCGAGCTGATTCTCATTTGCAGCGGTTCAAGTGAATACCTGATTCACGATAAAAAAGTCATCATCAAGCCGGGTGATCTGCTCGTATACAACGCAGGCGTGGTGCACGACGAGGTCTCCGGTCCGGATATGGAGGTCGGCAGCTACTGCATTGCCGTCGGCGGGCTGCATATGCCCGGTATGCGCGAGAACGCGCTCATTCCGGATGATGCGGGCTATGTGTTTCCGACCGGAAAGTATTTCGCTGATCTGCGCTGCCTGTTTGAAATGATGTTCCGCACCCTGTCAGCCGGTGAGCCGAACGCTGAGCTGTTCTGCAGCTCACTGATGCACGCGCTGCTGGTGTCGGTGCTGACGGTCACCGCCGGTCCTCGCGCGGAGTCGGAAAAGCCGCTGGAGGAGCCGCACATTCTCGGCAGACGGATTAAGGAATATATTGACAAGCATTATATGGAGCCGATCACGCTGCAGAGCATGGGTGAGGCGCTGCACATCAGTCCGTATTACTTATCGCATGTTTTCAAGCAGATGAGCGGGTATTCGCCCGTGCAGTATCTGCTGCGCCGCCGCATCGGTGAAGCACAGACGCTGCTGATCACGACCGACCTGTCCATCACGCGTATCGCGGAGATGGTGGGATATGACACGCAGAGCTATTTCAATCTGCAGTTTACCAAAAACGTCGGCATGCCGCCGAATAAGTTCCGGCAGAATTATATTGTGTCCGCCGGCATCGAGGAGAAGCCTAAGCGCAAACGCAAGTAAGAAATCCCTGTACAGAGTGAGAATTCTGTGCAGGGATTTTTTTGATGAGAAAAACTGCAGAAAAAGAAGCATTCTCGCGTACAGAACGGGCAGTTTGCTGCGGGAGCTTTTGTACGCATATTCCGTGCAGAATCCGCATAGAATTTCGTGAAATGGGGTCATGCTGTGCGGGTCAGAAAAGGAACGATTTTATACGCGGCAGGTGTGCTCGCGTGCGGAAATGTGCTGCTGCAGGTGCTCGGCTTTGTCTATCGCGTGGTGCTCAGCCGCTTTGCAGGCGCGGAAGGTCTGGGCGTGTATCGGCTGGTCAATTCGGTGTATTTAGTGTTGCATGCAGGCTGCCTGTCCGGCGTGACGACGGCGTGTTCGCGGCTGAGCGCAGCGTGCGAAGCAAGAGGGGAGAGCGGCCGCTTAGGTGCGGTTTTGCAGCTGGCGTTCCGCGCCTTTTTTGCTCTGAGTGCGGCCTGCGCAGCGGTGGTTCTGCTGTGCGGCGGCAGTATCGCGGCAAATCTGCTCGGTGACGGACGCTGTGCGCGCGCGTTTCCGTACATGCTGCTGTGCCTGACGCTCACCGGCGTAGAAAATATTTTCAAATCGCTGTTTATCGGCCTGGAAAGGGTACAGTACACAGCCTGCTCTGAGGTCGGGGAGCAGCTTATCCGCATCTTCGCGGTCAGCTTTCTGCTGTACGAATATGGCAGCGGCGACTATGGCAGAATCGCCATGCTCATCTTCGCGGGCATGGTGTGCAGCGAGATTTTCAGCGCGCTTTTCCTCACGCGGCTGTTCCGACGAAATATGCGGCATATTCGCTTTACAAGGCCGGATAAGGAACTTTACGGTCAGTTTTTCGGCATTGCCGCGCCATTATCGGCCTCGGCGCTGATCGGCAATATGCTCGGCTCGGCAGGCGCCGTCCTGCTGCCGCAGCGTCTGATGGCGGCCGGTCTGGACTATGAGCAGGCGCTGTCCGCGCTCGGCGTGATCTCGGGCATGGCCATGCCGCTGCTGCTGTTTCCGGTCGCGTTCGTCAGCTCGGTCTGCACGGCGCTGCTGCCCGCCGTCACGGCAGCGCAGGCAGTCGGTGAGCAGGCACGCGTGCGTGTTTTGACCGGCCGAGCCGTTACGACTGTGGGTCTCATCGGCATACCGGCAACTGCCGTTCTCGTGCCGCTGGCACCGCAGCTGAGCGAGCTGTTTTTCCGCCAGCCGCTCACCGGCGGCTACGCCGCGCTGCTCGGCGCGGCAGCCGTGGCGACCTACTACCAGATGGCGACCGGCAGCCTGCTCAATGCGCTCGGCCTGCAAAGGTGGAACGTGGCAACCGCCATCTCTGCGGAGCTGTGCCAGCTTGCGCTGCTGTACCGCTGGTGCGCAAGGCCAACGCTCGGCATTTACGGCTACCTGCTGGCCATGTTTTTGACCGGAGTGAGCGGCGCTGCGGTCAACCTTGCCATCCTGCACCGGCGAACAGCGTTCCGCCTGAAACCCTTCCGGCGGTTCGGCGTGCCGCTGCTCTGCGGCGCTGCAGTTTACCTGTGGACTCGCTTTTTCGCGCAGACATTCGCCTGCCGGTTTGATAACACCGTGACCGCCCTCGCGGCAGCGCTCGTGTCAGCTATCATACTGTATTTGCTCGTGCTGAGGCTGCTTGGCATCCGTCTCGGGCGGTATCTGGCACATCGCGTGGAAAATCCGGCAGTCCTTCCATTATTCTTGTGGTAGGAAAATAGAGAAGTGCTATCAGCGTGAAGATTGGAGAAAGGGGAACGGGTTACCGCTGTGCGGGCGGCCAACAAGGATGCTCCTATAATAATACATATGCTCGATTAGGGGTTTATCGTTAAATTTACGACAATCGTCAGCGGAAAAGTGTCAGATATGTATGAGGTCGGCGCCTGCATTTTGCAGGCGCCGGCTTTTTTGTTGCAGGAATAAAAATGAAAACAGGGCGCTTCACAGCAGTGAAACGGTCTGTTTTACGCAGTTTTCCGACCGATTTCACAGGGAATACTATTTACTGCTTGAATAGTACGGATTTTTGCGGTATACTATAAACAAATAAAAAGCAACAGGGAGGCTACTATCATGGCTGCTATTACGAAGAAGTCCACCATTGGTGAGGTTCTGAATATGAACATCGAGACCGCTCGTTTCTTTATGGAAATCGGCATGCACTGCCTCGGCTGCCCGGCATCTCAGGGCGAGAGCATCGAGGAGGCCTGCATGGTACACGGCACCAATGCAGATGAACTGGTTGCCAAGCTCAACGCTTTTCTGGGCGAATAAGTCGAGTGAGTAAGAAAATTAGAGCTGGCATTGTTTGCCGGCTCTGTTTTTTTGGAGTTTTACATGGAAAGTATGATTTTAACACCGCGGCTGGCCTGTATGGCGGCTCTGGTGCCGCCGAATGCTCGATTGGCGGATATCGGAACGGATCACGGCAAGCTGCCGATCTCACTGCTGCTGGATGGGCATATTGCATCGGCTATCGGCTCGGATATCCGTTCGGGACCGCTGGCGCATGCGGAGCGCAATGCGAAAGAGCATAATGTATCCCTGTCTCTGCGGCTTGCGCCGGGACTGGAGGCCGTGCGGGCGGAGGAATGCGACACCGTAACGATCGCAGGCATGGGCGGCCAGACCATCGCAGAGATTTTGACTGCCGCACCGTGGACCGCCCAAGGTGACCACCTGCTGCTGCTCCAGCCGATGACCATGATTGCAGAGCTGCGCCGGTGGCTGTACGCGCACGGCTACGCCGTCGAGCGTGAAACGCTGTGCCGCGAGGACAGACGGCGTTACGTCGTTCTCAGCGTACGCGGCGGTGCACCGAAGCGGGAAATACCGCTGAGCGAATGTGCGGTTTCTCCGGCCTTGCTGCGTGCAGAGGGGGCTGCCGATTATCTTGAGCAGCTCTACCTGCGGGAGAAAAAGGCACTGGACGGCATGGAACAGGGCGCATCGGAGAACAAGCGTCTCGCGTACCAGCGTGCGCTGGTGCAGTGCATCCAATCTGCAAGGGAGGAACTGAAATGACGACGGTTCAGGATATTTTGACATTTATGGAGGGCCTTGCTCCTTACGAGCTGGCGGAAAGCTGGGACAATGTCGGCCTGCTGTGCGGCGATCGTGCGCAGGAGGTCACGAGCGTGCTTTGTGCGCTCGATGTGACAGAAACGGTCGTGCAGGAAGCGGCTGAGCGCGGTGCGCAGCTTGTTGTCGCACACCATCCGGCGATCTTTACCTCAGTCAGCCGCGTGACATCGGACGATACGACCGGTCGAGTGCTGCGTTACGCGATCAAGCACGATATTTCTATTATCTGCATGCATACCAACGCAGACTGTGCGGAGGGCGGTGTCAATGACGCACTCGCGTCCGCGCTGTTCCTCACCAACGTGGTGAGCATGGAGGCCGGCGAGAACGGCATGCTCGGTCGTGTGGGCGATCTGCCGCGTGAAATGCAGCCGCGCGAATTTGCACTCTATGTTAAGGAGTGCCTGCGTGCGGGCGGTGTGCGCTTCTGCGACGGCGGCAAGCCGATCACGCGCGTAGCGGTCGGCGGCGGTGCCTGCGGCAAGCTGATGGACTATGCAGTCGCAGGCGGCGCACAGGCGTTCGTTATCGGCGACTGCAGCTACGATCTCATGCAGCGTGCGCAGGCCATCGGTCTGTCTCTGGTGGATGCAGGACACTTCCCGACCGAGAATCCGGTTGCGGCCGTGTTCGCCGATAAAATCACAGCCGCATTCCCGCAGGTTCTCACCGAGGTTTCCGAGCGGCACGCGGACTGTATCCAATTTGTTTAAGGAAGAATTTATATGCCATTAGATGCGATCTGCCTGCGGGCAGTGACAAATGAACTCAATAACGTACTGGCAGGCTGTCGTGTAGAGAAGGTCTATCAGCCGGACCGCGATGAAATCGTGCTGCAGACACGCGGCGGTCAGGGCGGTCCGCGCCGACTGCTGCTGTCGATCGCGGCAGGCTCGCCGCGCGTGCATTTCATTGACGCGGCTCGAGAGAATCCGGCGGCGCCGCCGATGTTCTGCATGCTGCTGCGCAAGCATGTGCAGGGCGCAAAGATTGCGGCAGTGAGCCAGCCGGCGGTCGAGCGTATGCTCACCATCGAACTGGATACGACGGATGAAATGGGTGTACCCTGCAAAAAGCACCTCATCTGCGAGCTGATGGGCAAGCACTCCAACGTCATCCTGTGCGGCGAGGACAACCGCATTATTGACGCTCTGCGCCGTGTAGACGGCGACCTGTCCGGCAAGAGGCAGGTTCTGCCCGGTCTGTTTTACCGCATGCCGCCTGCACAGGACAAGCACGACCCGTTCACGGTTTCCGGCACAGGACTTGCCGCCGCCGCATCGCAGGCGGAAGAAGGGCAGACGCTCGACCGCTGGCTGCTCAGTCAGCTTCTGGGTTTTTCGCCGCTGCTCTGCCGCGAACTGTCCTTCCGCGCGACCGGTGACGCAGCCAAGCCCATCGCACGCATGACGGATGAGAACCGTCAGCAGCTCGGCAAGGTGTACGACGATTTCATGTCGTATGTCGAGGATAACCGAGCCAAGCCTTTCCTGCTGACCAAGGTCGAGGACGGTGCGGTGTTCGACTTCACCTTCCTTCCGGTGACGCAGTACGAGGGTCTGATGAACGTCACGCAGGCGGACAGCTTCAGTGCACTGCTTGCAGCCTTCTTTGAGAAAAAAGGTAAGGCTGAGCGGATGCAGCGCCGCACCGGCGACCTGCACAAAACGGTCACGAATGCCCGCGACCGCGTGGCCCGCAAGCTGGCGGCGCAGAAAAAGGAACTCGCGGCTACGCACAACCGTGAGCAGTACAAGCGCACCGGTGAACTCATCACCGCGAACCTGTACCAGTTGGAAAAGGGCATGAACAAGGCGAAAGTGGTCGATTACTACGCAGAAAACTGTCCGGAGGTTGAAATTACGTTAGATGTGCGGCTGACGCCGCAGCAGAACGCACAGAAGTATTTCAAGCTGTACAACAAGGCCAAGACCGCCGAGGAAGTGCTCACACAGCAGATCGAGCAGGGCACAGCCGAGCTGGATTATCTGGAAAGTGTCCTCGCTGCTCTCAGCGAAGCCGAAAACGAGCGCGACCTTGCACAGCTGCGCGAGGAGCTCACGCAGTCCGGTGTGCTTTCTGCCAAGCAGACGCGCAACAAGAAGCTGCGCGGCAAGCCGGCGCAGGCAAAGCCGTTCCATTACCGCACGAGCGACGGATTTGACGTATTTGCAGGCAAAAACAACCTGCAAAACGACCTGCTGACACTCAAGACTGCGTTCAAGAGCGATATCTGGTTCCACACGCAGAAGATTCACGGCTCGCACGTTATCCTCGTGACGGACGGCAGGGAGCCGACTGATGAGGCCATGACCGAGGCCGCCATGATCGCAGCGTATCATTCGCGAGGACGCTCGTCCTCTCTGGTGCCGGTGGACTATACGCCGGTTCGCCAGGTGAAAAAGCCTGCGGGTGCGAAGCCGGGCATGGTCATCTACCATGTGTACCAGACCGCGTATGTCACGCCGGACGAAGCCGAAGTAGAAAAGCTCCGCGTGGAATAAAAATAAACCGCTCTCGAACTTTTGAGAGCGGTTTTTACACGAAAAAAGGGATTCTGTCAGAAACAGAATCCCTTTTGTTTTACTTGTGGGATGCGATAACGTCGCTCATGTCGTATATGCCCGGCTGGGTGCGCTCGGCCATGAAAGCGGCTGCATCAACCGCACCGACTGCGAAAACCTCGCGGGACAGAGCGGTGTGCTTAATCTCGATGATCTCATCGCGGCCGCAGAACAGCACGCTGTGCTCACCAACGATGGTGCCGCCGCGGATCGCGGAGATACCGATCTCGTGTGCCGGACGCTTTTCGCGGCGCTCGTGACGGTCGTAAACGTACTCCGCATCATCAAGGGGAGTGCGCTCGCAACTGCGTCAGCCAGCATCAGAGCCGTGCCCGAAGGAGCATCCAGCTTCTGGTTGTGGTGCTTCTCGATGATCTCCACGTCGTACTTGTCGCCCAGAACAGCGGCGGACTGCTTGAGCAGCTCGCTCATCAGGTTAATGCCGAGGGACATATTGCCCGAACGGAACACCGCGATCTTTGCAGAAGCCGCACGGATGCGGTCCAACTGCGCCGCAGAGTAACCCGTGGTGCAGATAACGACCGGCGTGCCGTGCTGCTCGCAGTAATCGAGCAGGCGCTCGGTAGAAGCGGCGTTGGAGAAGTCGATGATTACATCGCATTCGCCGGTAAACTCAAACGGATCGGCAAAAATCGGGAAATCTGCATACTGCACCGTATTGATATCAAATCCCGCAACGATCTCCATACCTTCTCTGCCGCTGACAATGTCGTTGATGACATGGCCCATGCGGCCGCAGCAGCCGGAAAGTGCAATTTTCAACATCTTTTTATAGCTCCTTTAGATCTTGCAGCCGGCGTTTTCCAGCTCGCGCTTGATGTACGCGATGTGCTCCTCGCTCGGCTCAACCAGCGGCAGACGCAGACCGCCGACCTTCCAGCCGAGCAGCTCCATAGCCTTCTTGACCGGAATCGGGTTGACTTCGCAGAACAGTGCATCGATCAGATCGTGATACTGCAGCTGCAGCTTAGCAGCCTCCGGATAACGGTTGTCAAAGCACAGCTGGGTAATGTCGTGTGCAACCTGCGGTGCTACGTTGGACAGCACCGAGATAACACCCTTGCCGCCGAGAGACATCAGCGGGACGATCTGGTCGTCGTTGCCGGACCATACGTTCAGGTTGTCGCCGCACTTCGCCATGGTTTCAGCCAGCAGCGAGAAGTTGCCGGAAGCAGCCTTGAGGCCGTTGATATTCGGGTGCTTAGACAGCTCATACAGGGTATCGGCGGTGAAGGAAACGCCGGTACGGCTCGGTACGTTGTACAGAACGATCGGAAGATCGGAGCAGTCTGCGATTGCGGTGTAGTGTGCGATCAGGCCGCGCTGCGTAGTCTTGTTATAGTACGGCGTAACCGACAGACCGGCATCTGCGCCGCATTCAGCTGCAAACTTGGTCAGCTCAATGGCGTATGCGGTGTCGTTGGAACCCGTGCCGGCAACGACCGGTACACGGTGGTTGACATACTCGCAGCACCATGCCAGTGCTTCGCGGTGCTCCTTATCGTGCAGGGCAGATGCCTCGCCGGTGGTGCCGCAGACAACGATGGCATCCGTGCCGTGTGCGATCTGGTGGTCGATAATCTTGCCGAATTCCTCATAATCGACCTCACCGGTGGACTTGAACGGCGTAATAATAGCAACCGCAGCACCGGTAAAAACAGGCTTCTTCATAATAAAACGGTGACCTCCTTAACGGTCCATATAGCCCTCGGCGCAAAGCAGCTCTGCCATCAGAACAGCGCCGCCTGCTGCGCCGCGCAGAGTGTTGTGCGACAGGCTGACAAACTTGTAATCAAAGATGGTATCTTCACGCAGACGACCGATGGAAACACCCATACCATTCTCGAGGTTACGGTCCAGCTTGGTCTGCGGACGGTTATCCTCTTCGAAGTAAGTAAGGTAGTGCTCCGGAGCGGACGGCAGGTTCAGCTCCTGTGCGCGGCCCTTGAAGCTGTTCCAGCGCTCAATCATAACTTCCTTGCTCGGCTTGTTCTTGAACTTGACCGAAGCGGCAGCCATGTGACCGTCAGAGCATGCAACGCGCAGGCACTGTGCGGAAATAACCGGAGTGGTCGCAGACTCGATGTGGTCGCCCTCGATGTGGCCCCAGATCTTCATCGGCTCCTGCTCGCTCTTCTCTTCCTCGCCGCCGATGTAGGGGATGACGTTGTCTACCATCCCGGGCCAGGTCTCAAAGGTCTTGCCCGCGCCGGAGATCGCCTGGTAGGTGCACACGGCGACCTCGGTCGGCTCAAACTCCATCAGCGCGGTCAGCGCCGGGACGTAGCTCTGGATCGAGCAGTTGGATTTGACGGCGATAAAGCCGCGCTTGGTGCCGAGGCGCTTGCGCTGCGCGTGGATGACCTCCGCGTGCTGCGGGTTGATTTCCGGGATGATCATCGGCACGTCCGGGGTACCACGGTGAGCGGAGTTGTTGGAGCAAACCGGGCACTCGAGCTTTGCGTACTTCTCCTCAAGGGCGCGGATCTCGTCCTTCTTCATATCTACTGCGCAGAAGATGAAATCAACCTTGGAGGCGATCTCCTCTGCGTCGGCAGTTGCGTCGTACATAACCATGTCCTTGTACTTGTCGGGCATCGGAACGGTCATCTTCCAGCGGCCCTCACAAGCCTCGGCATAGGTCTTGCCCTTGTTTCGGCCGGATGCAGCGAGTGCTACAACGTCGAACCACGGGTGGTTTTCCAGCAGCAGGGTGAAGCGCTGACCGACCATACCGGTCGCGCCGACGATGCCTACTTTGTACTGCTTCATGTTTATCAAATCCTTCCAAAAGGTATTCTAACAAAGAAATTATGTGATGAAAAACATACAGAAAGAATATCCAGAGGCGACTTCAGATGATTCGGCAAGAGCAATTTTCCGCAAAGTGCCGCAGACGAATTGTACAGAGTTACCTCAAAAGAAAAATACCGGTTGAAAAACCGGTATGATCTATACTATAATAGAGGGAGCGGAACAAACCGCTGCGCTCTAAACAGAATAGCTCTCCACCGGCGTTTCCGCTGATGACAGACGCTGGGATATTTTCCGACGGCGTCCAGCACGGCCTTTCCGCAACAAGCACCGGCTTCGGCGGAGGTCCCTTTCCCGGGTGATTATCGGGTCTGCGGACCCTTCCAACCGGTACTGATGAAAACCGCACCTCTATCTGTATTGATACTTTCGCTTTTTATTTTAGAATATACCCTTGAGTTTGTCAATAAGAACAAGGCGAAACAAGGATAAAAAAATAAAACAGGAGTTGATAAAAATGAAAAAGCTGTTATCCATGCTGCTTTGCGCCGTGATGACGGTCACCTGCATCGGTGCTGTTCCGGCACATGCAGCGAGCAGCGATACACGCCTGCGTGTCGGTCTGACGATCAGCGGCGCTTCCACCTTTGCTGCACCGCAGCTTGAAAATGTCAGCGGCTACAAAACCGGCTACACGGTCGGCACCGTCAGCGGCACCGCGTTCTCCGGCAGCAAGTCGATCACGAGCAGTGCGCTGACCGTCAAGCTGGTGAATGATGCCTTTCAGGTCAGCGATACCGACAGCGGCTCAGTGCTGTATACGTCCGCAGCGGGTGCAGACCATATCGCCATTCGTCCGAACAGCACGCTGACGTGGTTCAAGGGCTACAAGTGGTACGGCGATTTTGTGTACCGCCGTGCATCGAACGGCAGCATCACTGTTATAAACTATGTGGGTGTGGAGGATTATGTGAAGGGCGTGCTGCCGTATGAGATCGACCCGGACTGGCCTGTCGAAGCACAGAAGGCGCAGGCAGTGTGTGCTCGTTCGTTTGCACTCGGCACACACAAGCACGGCAGTGATTACGATCTGTGCAACACCACGAACTGTCAGGTGTATCTGGGCGCCAACCGTGCGACCGAGGCCTCGGATGCCGCAGTGAACGCCACCAAGGGTGAAACGCTGTCGTACAACGGCAGCTCGGTCATCGGTTACTTTTATTCGTCGGACGGCGGCGCAACCGAGACGCAGCGAACGTCTGGGGCGGCGATTACGCGTATCTCAAGGGCAAGGCTGACCCGTATGAGGACCCGAACAAGGACAAGTGGACGGTGACGCTCACCGCAGATGAGATTCAGCAGAAGGTGAATGCCGCAGGCTACTCCATCGGCAAGGTAGCAAATGTGCAGGTCACAAAGCGCACCGCGACCGATAATGTAAACGAAGTCACCGTGACGGATACGAGCGGCAAGTCGGTTACGATTTCCAGGAGCAGCGTCCGCACAGTGTTCGGTCTCAAGAGCATTCGCTACACGATCACGCCGGTCGGCGGCTCGGGCAACAAGACCAGTCTGCAGGTCAAGGCTTCGACGCATAACGTCAAGGTCAACGGCAAAACCGTATCTCCGCAGGGCTATTACATTGTAAACGGCACGCAGTACGGCAACAATTACTTCAAACTGCGCGATATTGCCTATCTGCTGAGCGGCACCAAAGGTCAGTTCAACGTCCGTTGGGATAAGGAGAATGAACGCATTCTGCTGACCTCCGGCACGGCGTATGAGACCGTTGGCGGTGAGCTTGCGGATTCGTCCACGGCGGTGGAGAAAATCGGCAAATCCACCTCGACGATCGTGCTCGACGGCGAGGAGATCGCACTGGACGGCTACATCATCAACGGCAACAACTACTACAAGCTGCGCGATATCGGCAAGGCGATCGGCTTCGATGTTGATTTTGACAACGCAAGCAGCACTGTGCTTGTCAAAACCACAAGTGACTATTCCGGCGATGACGAGGATGCAAACAGTGGTAATTCGGGCAATACCGGCTCGAATACCACGCCGACCGTTACCAATCCGACCGGCTATACGTTCAACGGCTCCGGCTGGGGACACAGCGTCGGCATGAGTCAGTGGGGCGCTTACGCAATGGCGCAGAAGGGCTTCACCTATGACCAGATTCTGAAATTCTACTTTACCGGCATTGAGATTGCCGAGTAATCTGTAAAATCAACACGCAAGGGAGGAAAAACGGCAGGGGCGCTCAAGGCGATATTGTCTTAAACGCGTCCTTGCCTTTGTGATGAAGAAAAGCGATTTTTATTTTGATTTACCCGAACGCCTGATTGCCCAGCATCCGCTGGAGCAGCGCGACGCGTCCCGCCTGATGGTGCTCGACCGCAGGGACGGCTCGGTGACACACCGTCATTTCCGCGATCTGCTGGAGTACGTTCAGCCGGGCGACTGCATGGTGTTCAACAATTCCCGTGTCATTCCGGCGCGGCTGATGGGTCACGCTGTCGGCCATGTTACGCCGATCGAGGTGCTGCTGCTGACCGACAAAGGCGACGGCCTGTGGGAATGCCTGACGCGTCCGGGCAAAAAGACCCGCACCGGCGTAGAGCTGACCTTCGGTGACGGCCTGCTGACCGCAACCGTCGAGGCGGTTCAGCCGGACGGCAACCGCCTGATCCGTTTCCACTATGAGGGCATTTTCCTGGAAATCCTCGACAAGCTCGGCACCATGCCGCTGCCGCCGTATATTAAGGAAAAGCTGGATGATCCCGAACGCTACCAGACGGTTTACTCCAAAACACCGGGCTCTGCAGCTGCACCGACCGCCGGCCTGCACTTCACGACCGAGCTGCTTGACGCGCTGAAAGCCAAGGGAGTAAAACTGGCGTTCGTGACGCTGCATGTCGGTCTGGGTACGTTCCGCCCGGTCAAGGAGGATGAGATCACCGACCACATCATGCACTCCGAGTATTATATCATGGACGAAGAGACCGCGGGGATCATCAACGATACGCGTGCCGCAGGCGGCAAGATCTGGGCGGTCGGCACAACAGCTACCCGCACGCTGGAGACCATCGCGGCTGACGACGACGGGACCGTGCGCGCACAGTCCGGCTGGACGGATATTTTCATCTATCCGGGCTATAAGTTCAAGGCAGTCGATCATCTTGTGACCAACTTCCATCTGCCGGAGAGCACACTGATGATGCTGATTTCGGCATTTGCAACACGAGAAATGGTCATGAACGCGTATCAGGAAGCCATTAAGGAAGAATATCGTTTCTTCTCGTTCGGCGATTCGATGCTTTTGTACTAATGAAACAGGATAAGAGGGAATTATGGAAATCGGAAAATTTAACCTAATCAAAACCGAGGGCCGCGCCCGCCGCGGCGAGTTCTGCACGGCACATGGCGTGGTACAGACGCCGGTATTCCAGAATGTCGGCACAGCGGGTGCCATCAAGGGTGCGGTTGACGCGTTCGATCTCAAGGAGCTTGGCTGCCAGATTGAGCTGTCGAACACCTATCATCTGCACGTCCGTCCGGGCGACCAGATCGTCAAGCAAATGGGCGGTCTGCACAAATTCATGCGCTGGGACGGTCCGATGCTGACCGACTCCGGCGGCTTTCAGGTATTTTCGCTGGCGACCCTGCGCAAGATCAAGGAGGAAGGCGTAACCTTTCACTCGCACGTTGACGGCCGCAAGATTTTCATGGGACCGGAGGAGAGCATGCGCATCCAGTCCAACCTCGGCTCGGACATTGCGATGGCGTTCGACGAGTGTATCGAGAACCCTGCGCCGCGTGAGTATGTTAAAAACTCCATTGACCGTACCACGCGCTGGCTCAAACGCTGTAAAACCGAGCTTGACCGTCTGAACACGCTTCCGGATACGGTAAACCCGCACCAGCTGCTGTTCGGCATCAATCAGGGCGGCACTTATGACGACCTGCGTATCGAGCATATGCAGGCAATTGCGGAGCTGGATCTGCCGGGTTATGCCATCGGCGGTCTTGCCGTCGGTGAAAGCACCGAGGTCATGTACCATATTCTCGATGTTGTTCTGCCGCATGCGCCCGAGCATAAGCCGCGCTACCTGATGGGTGTCGGCACGCCGAGCAACATTATTGAAGGTGTCGCTCGCGGCATTGATTTCTTCGACTGCGTTATGCCGACCCGCAACGCGCGTCACGGTCATCTGTTCACGCATAACGGCATCCTGAACATTATGAATGCCAAGTACCAGACCGATGACCGCCCGATTGAAGAAGGCTGTCAGTGCCCGACCTGTCAGCGGTTCAGCCGCGCTTATCTGCGCCACCTGCTCAAGAGCGGTGAAATGCTGTCTCAGCGGCTGCTCGTCATGCACAATCTGTGGTTCTACAACCACCTCATGCAGGAAATCCGCGACGCACTCGATAACGGCACATTCGAGGCTTACCGCGCAGAATACAGCGAAAAAATGAGCAAACGCATCTGACTCGGATGCAAACCCGAGCGCCATTGTCCCGCGATGATGGCGCTTTCACTATTCATAAGGAAGAGAGAACTGCTATGCAAAAGTTAAACCGAAGGAGCCTGCTTCTGGTAGGCTTTACGCTGTTTTCCATGTTTTTCGGCGCCGGAAACCTGATTTTTCCGCCGTATCTCGGTGCACAGGCGGGCGCTGACGCGTGGCTGGCCTTTGTCGGATTTGCGGTCAGCGCGATCGGTCTGCCGGTTATTGGCGTGATCGCTGTCGCGCGTGCAGGCGGGCTGTCCGAGCTGGCCGGGCGTGTGCATCCGCGATTTGCGCAGGTATTTGCGCTGCTGGTTTACCTGTCGATCGGTCCGTGTCTGGCCATCCCGCGCACGGCGAGCACATCGTTCCAAATGCTCGCGCCGCTCATTGGCGGAGATGCAATGCGGCAGCTGATTTACTCTATCGTGTTCTTTGCGGCAGCGTTTTTCGTTGCACTACACCCGGAAAAGCTGACAAGCTGGCTCGGACGCATTCTGTGTCCGACGCTGATCGTACTGATTTTCGTGTTGTTTTTCGGTTGCCTGTTTCATCCGGTGGCAGAGCATTATGGCGTGCCGACCGCAGCCTACGCTTCGCTGCCGGGCCTGACGGGCATTCTGAATGGCTACCAGACAATGGATACGCTGGCGGCACTCAATTTCGGCGCGGTTATCGCGCTGAATATTCGGGATTACGGTATCGAGGATGAACAGCAGGTGCGCCGCAGCACCATCCGTGCAGGCTGGATTGCAGGCGCAATGCTGCTTCTGGTTTACGCGATGCTGACGCACGTTGGCGCACTGTCCGGCGCGGCATGGCCGGGCGGCTCGACTGGCGCGGACACGCTGAGCAATATTGCCAGAGGTCTGTTTGGCCCGGTCGGGCAGGTGCTGCTTGCCGCAATTTTCGTCATTGCATGCTTCAATACCTGTGTCGGCCTGATTGCCTGCGTCGGTCAGTATTTCCATGAGCTGCTGCCGCGTATTCCGTATCCGGCCATTGCGGCGTTTTTTGCTGTGGCTAGCATGATTATTTCGAATATCGGTCTGGCGGGTATTATCCGTCTGTCCACGCCGGTGCTGAACGCGATTTATCCGGTCGCTATCGTGCTGATCGTGCTGTCGTTTCTCCCAAAGCCGGAGAAACACGGTGCGGTTTACCGCCTCTGCATTGCCTTTACTGCGGTGCAGAGCATTGCCGCGGCATTCCCGATTCCGGTCTTGTCGCCGCTTCTGCGGGCACTGCCGCTGAACGCACTCGGCTTCGGCTGGCTGATGCCGGCTGCGGTCGGTCTGCTGATTGGCTTGCTGCTTCCGAAGAAAACTGAAAAGGCATAAGAAAACACCCGTCAAGATTTTTCTTGACGGGTGTTCAGTCGTTCAATAAAGTTCGTTTTCGTGATGTTGACGTTGCCGCGCGGCAGCGCGCATGAAATAATATTTGAGAAGCAAATATATCAAAACCGGGGGCGTGTACCTCGGTTTTGATACTTTAAGAGGGAGAAAGTTTCCGCACGGGAACTTTCGGACGTCCGTGTTTTGCGAAGTCAAAACACAGATTGTCGGAAAAACGAAGTTTTTCGACAGTCTCAACACCCGTCAAGATTCTTCTTGACGGGTGTTGTTGCAAAACTGCGGTTTCGCGACAGCTATCAGAACAGAGCCAGAATTTTCGCAATCTCACCGCGGGTGATATTGCCGTTCGGTCGGATGGTACCATCCGAGTAACCGCCGATGACACCGGCGGAAACGCAGGTCTTGACTCGCTCGGTCGCCCACGACGGAATCATGGACGCGTCCGTATAATTCAGGCTGACCGCCGCATAGCCGCGCGGCAGGCAGCGGCCGATGACCGTCATAACCTCAGCACGCGTCATGGTGGCCTGCGGGTTGAAGTACAGCTTACCGTTGCTGCTCGAGCCGTTCATAATGTTCGCACGCGAAACTGCGGCAACTGCGCCGCGCGCCCAGCTCGGAATACTGTCCTCATCGGCGAAGCCGAGCGTGCCGGAGGTGCTGGAGGTATCCAGATTCAGCAGACGCGCCATCGTCACCGCGAACTCCTGACGGGTCAGGTTGCGGTTCGGGCGGAAATAGGTACTGCCGTTTGCGGTTTCGCCCTTCATGATGCCGCGTGCGCTCAGCAGGGAAGCATAGCCGTTTGCCCAATGCGACGCGGTGTCCGCGAACACGTTGGATGCCGAACCGGCGGTTACGGTCGCACAAACGCGCGTGCGGTTGCCTGCATCATCGGACACGTCGGCAGTCACGGTATGCGTACCGGCAGACAGCGTGCCGGTTGTAATGGTCATGGTCGAGCCGCTCATCACAGCTGCACCGGAAGCGGCTTTGCCGTCCACCTTGACCGCAATATTGCTTGCGCGGACCGGATATTTGCCGTTTTCCATGGTGGCAGTGCCGGAAAGCGCGGCATTTGTGCCGATGCTGACCGTTGCCGAGGTCGTATTCAGCTTGACCGACGGCGCATCCGTATTCGTCACCGCATGATCTGCGCTCAGTACGATCTGGTCGAGGTACAGCGCCGAGCCGCCGGAGCCTGCGCCGGATTTGTCAAACTGCAGACCGGTGAACTGCTGTGCGCCGTCCGGCACGCTTGCTGTAAGCTGTTTCCAGCTGTTGCCGGTTGCAGCGGACAGGGGGAGGTCAGCTCATTGCCTTCCGCGTCGGCAAACACCGCCGTGAGCGTGCCTGCCGTGTTCCTGCTGTGAGCCCACAGTGTCAGGTGCTTCATGCTCGAAGCATCAGCCGCCGGAACGGAAATCGTAAAGCCGTCCGTACCGGTGCCGTTCCACATTGCCTTGAGCGAACCGGTGCCACGTGCCACTGAGGTGTAATCCGTCACCCGCGAGAGCGTCACGCCGTCCGATGCGGTCAGATTGTTCATACCGCTTTCAAAATCCGCAACGGTATGAGCGCTCTGCGCGTCGCCCATGCCGACATTGACCGAAATGGACTTGCTTACGCCGCCATACGAGCAGGTGAGCGTGCCGGAGGCCATCCGGCTGCCCGCAGTGAACACGCCGTCCGCATTTACCGCACCGACATCGCCGGACACGCTCCACTTGAAGCAGGAATCCGCAGCTCCCATCGTATGACCGAGGTGATACGCGAGCGCATCTACGTTGATGCTCTGGCCCGGTTTGACCGAGATAGAGCTGAGCGCTTTGCCGCCGCTCTGCAGTGCGATCGAGTCTACACCGGTGGTGATGCACACGTTCATCGAGCCGGAAACCGCGCCGTTTGAGCCGGTAATGATCGCGCGACCGGCCTTGCTGCCTGCGGTGAAGGTTTGGCCGGAGACCGTGCCCAGCTCATCATTCACCGTGTAGCTGAGGTCGGTCGGTGCGTCCGCCGAGGCGTAAGACGCATCTGCACCCTTGACCGAGAACCAGGTACTTCCGCCCGGGAGCACATAGCGGTGGCTGGGCGTGAGCACAGCATGAGCCGTCACGCCGTCCGACGCGATGTTGTTCACAAAGAAAATGTAGTTGGCGCACGCGCGCTGCGAGCCGTCCGACGGCTGGGAGATCAATGCTGCGGTGCTCTCGCCGGGATTGCGGACCGCCATCGCGGAGGAGCCGCCGCCATCCAGACAGATGGCGCGGACACAGCCGAGATCCTTCAGCTCCTGACCGAGTTCTGCCGCCGTCAGACCGATGCTGTACGAGGACTGATTGCCGTCGATTTCATACAGAACAACCGTGCCGTCCGCCTTCACACCGACTGCGCTGCGTGCTCTGCGGGTCGAGCCTGCGTCGATGCCGTCGGTCGTGATCGTACTGTTGTCCATCAGCAGCTTGCCGCCGACTGCGTACTGCACGTCGCTCCAGCTGCTGTCATTCGATGCGATGGACAGCGTGACTTCCTCGCCAACCTCGAAATCCACCCACGAGGGGCACATTTGCGCCGTCCGACTTGGTGAGCACCATCTGGTTTTTTGTGATCGTAATGGGACTGCTGCCCGTGCCCTTGTTTACGACCTTGAGCTTGACCGAGCCGTTGACCTTGACCGGTGTATCATCCACGCGCTCGAGAATAATGCTCGTGCCCTTGGCTGCAAAGTGCGTCGAGTCATCGTAGTTGTGATCGAGCAGGTACGCGCCAGCCGTCGTACGCGTCTTGTTGAAGTAGGATACGTTGACCGTGCCGCTCTTGCCGCTCACGCGGATGCCCATAGTCGGGCGGCCGAGGACAGCTGTGCCGTCCTTCTTGAAGCCGACCGCATACTGCCAGGCATCGGACGAAATGAGCTCGCCGCTGTCGATGACCAGACCGATCGGGATGCCGGTGGACATAACGAAAAAGTCTGCATTCGTGCCGCCAAGCACGGTTTTACCCTGATTCTGCAGATATTTCACCGCGTTTGTGATAGTGGCCTTGCTGCCGTACAGCTGCTCATCGGCGTAGACCATGATGGGCGTTACACCGGTGTTCGGCGAGTATGTCAGTACGTTCGCGCGCTGTAGACCGGCGCTGTTTTTGCCCCTCAGTGCGGCTGTATTGCAGGCCGCTGCCGAGAGAGTAGGTGTAGCTGAAGCTGTTATCGAAAGAAAACGGCTCCGGCAGCACCTGCACATAGCTGCAGAGCGGCAAGCGCGGCTGCAATCAGGCGGCAGGGACGTTTGACTGATGTTCTCATAATCCTTTGAGTTCCTCCTTTTATTGCGGGTGTGAAAAAGGGACATACTTTTCGGTATGTCCCTGAGGCTGTCGAAAAACTTCGTTTTCCGAACAGCCTCTCGCTCGAAACCATGCTTTCGAGCGAATCTCGAAGAAAAACCGCGTCCTACGGACACATTTTTTCTTCCCTTGTATAAATTCCGAGATACACAAGGTGAATTGCCGCATAGCGGCAAGAGAGGGTGGCCTGGGCCATGCTCCCGGAATTTATGAATTTGCAAAGCAAATTCGATTGAATGCGTGCTGCCGCACGAAGCATAAAAATCGAATATTGCTTTTTCGACAAGCTAAGGGACATACTTTTCAGTATGTCCCTAATTGTAAACGCATTTGGTGGATTTGTCCAGTGCCTTACACGCTCTTTACTACTTTTTCCAGAACCTCGGACAGCCTGGGACTGCGCACCGCGATATCGGCCACTCGATGGTAGAGCACCTTGCGTGCATTGTACAGGCGGCGTGTTTCTGCCTGCTTGTCCGGCTTATCGAGCAACGGGCGATTCGTGGAGTAGGAAAGGTTTTTCATAATGCGGTAGAACGGCGTGTCAAGCAAGATGAGCAGACCGGTCTCCCTTGACAGCCGCCACATTCTCCGGACGGAGGACAGAGCCGCCGCCGAGCGCAAGCACGATGCCGTCTTTCTGCGCCAGCTCTTTAATGTACGCGGTCTCGCGGTCGCGGAAGTAGGCTTCGCCCTTTTCAGCGAAAATCTCGGAGATTTTCTTGCCTTCCTTCGCCTCAAGGTAGATGTCCGCATCAATAAATTCCAGTCCGGTCAGACGCGCCAGCTTACGGCCGATGGTGGTCTTGCCGCTGCCCATAAAGCCGCACAGCACCAGATTTTTCTTGCCATGCTTCTCGTGCAGACGCTTGACCGCCATTTTGCCATAGGTGCGGCGCAGAATGGTTTCGCACTCCTGTGGCTCGAAGGTCACGCCGGTCCAGATGGTCTGCGCATGCGCCGCCTGCATGACCAGCATGAACAGTCCATCGCGTGTTTTGGTCTTGCGCGGATTGGCGAGCTTCATGGTCGAGGTCACCGGCGGATTGTAGATCGCATCGAACACATACTCGGTCTTGTGCGGCAGATAATGCAGCGGAGCCGCGTTTTCCTTCGGGTACATGCCCACTGGCGTGGAATTGAGCACGATATGAATATCGCGCGGAATGTGCCGGCGGCTGAACACGGAAATGCGTGCGCCCGGAACGGCATCGGTCAGCTGCTTCTGCAGCGCTTCGGCCTTCTCGAGATTGCGTCCCGTGATGGTCAGGTACGCGCCCTGCGTCACGCAGTGGTATGCCATCACGGAAGCCGCGCCGCCATAGCCGAGCAGCAGCACCTTTTTACCCTGAAGCGATACGCCGTCACGGTTCAGCGACTCCGCAAAGCCGAGGATGTCCGTATTGAAGCCGGTCGCCTTGCCGTCCGCAAAGCGGACCGTGTTGACCGAGTGCAGGTCGCGGGCAGCGGTGTCAATCTCATCGAGCAGGGGGATGACGGCCTTTTTGTGCGGGATGGTGCAGTTGATGCCGCCGAGCTTGCGCTTGGCCAGCTCGAACGCTTCGGGCAGATCCTCCGGCGGAACGGCAACGCCGATGTAGTCCGCATCCTGACCGGCGGCCTCGAACAGCTGCGCGTGCAGCTCCGGGCTCATGGTGTGACCGAGCGGCCAGCCAAACAGGGCATAGGTGGTCTTTTTCGGCTCGAAAGCGCGAAATTCGTCCATGGAAAGCAGCATAACTCAGTCCCCCAGACGTTCGAGGGTGTTGAAGAAATCGGGGTAGGAGATGGCAACGACCTCCGGCTCGTCAATGCGGCTTGCGCCCTCGGCTGCCAGACCGAGCACGGCAAGGCTCATCGCAATGCGGTGGTCCTTATAGGTCTCGAACGATGCGCCGTGCGGCTTTGCACCGCCGTGCACGATCATGCCGTCGTCGGTCTCCTCGACATCTACACCGGCCTTGGTCAGCTCTGCGACCATAGCGGCAATGCGGTTGGACTCCTTGACCTTGAGCTCCTGTGCATCGCGGATAACGGTTTCGCCCTCAGCGAATGCAGCGGCTACCGCGATAACGGGCAGCTCGTCGATCAGGCGCGGGATGATAGCGCCGCCGATTTCCACGCCGTGCAACTTGCTGTACTTGACGGTCAGGTCGCACATCGGCTCGGCCTCATCGCGGAAGTTCGACTCGGTGATGTCCGCACCCATGTCGCGCAGAACGTCCAGAACGCCAGTGCGGGTCGGATTGACGCCTACGTTTTTAATCGTCAGTTCACTGCCCGGAACGATCGCACCGGCAACGAGGAAGAACGCCGCGGACGAGATATCGCCCGGAACGGCAATATCGACCGCATGGAGATCCTCCGGCGGGTCGAGCGTGATGGTGCTGCCGTTGGTCTCAATCTCAACGCCGAGTGCGCGAAACATGCGCTCGGTGTGGTCGCGGGAGGGAGCCGGCTCGATAACGGTTGTCTGACCCTCGGCGTACAGACCTGCCAGCAGGATGGCGCTCTTCAGCTGAGCGGATGCTACCGGCAGACGGTATTCAATACCGTGCAGCTCGCTCGGGAACAGGGTCAGCGGGCAGAAATTGTCGTTCTTGCCCTCAATGGACGCGCCCATTTCACGCAGCGGCTTCATCACGCGGCCCATCGGGCGCTTCTGGATGGACGGGTCGCCGCTCATGGTAACGGTGAACGGCTGACCGGCCAGAATGCCGCACAGCAGGCGGGTGGTCGTGCCGGAGTTGCCGGTGTACAGCGCTTCTGACGGCGCTTCAAGACCGTGCAGACCAACGCCCTCCACGATAACCTCGTCGTCGGTGATGTTAATCTCGACACCCATCTTGCGGAAGCAGTCCAATGGTGGACAGGCAGTCCTCGCCCATCAGAAAGCCGGTGATGTGGGTGGTGCCGTTGGCAAGTGCGCCGAGCATAACGGCACGGTGCGAGATGGATTTGTCGCCCGGCACGGTAATTTCACCGCGCAAAGGGCCGCAGGGTTGAATTTGCATGGGTTTGTACTCCTTTTATTCGTTAGGCACGCAATAGCTGCCGATTACTTTGATATAGGGAAGCTCCTCATGAAGCTGATACAGCAGGGACTGCACCGCATGGTCGCGCATGTTGCCGGTGAAATCCACATAGAACACATAGCACCACGGGCTGTCCTTAAGCGGACGCGAGTGGATTTCGGTCATGTCGATGCCGTAGTGCGCGATGGTGTCCAGCACGGTGATGAGCGTACCGGACGCATTGGGAATGTGGAATGCGATCTCGATGCGGTTATCCTCGGGCTGACAGGTCAGCGTTTTGCTGACGGCGATAAAGCGTGTTTCGTTGTGCTGCATGTCGTTGATGCCCTCGGCGAGAATATCAAGACCGTAGCGCACAGCCGCCTCCTGCGAGCAGATGGCAGCAAGGCTCTTGTCGCCCTTTTTTCTGCACGTTCTGGGCCGCGATGGCGGTGTTCGCCACCTCGATGGCCTCCAGATCGTGCTCGGAGATGAAGCTGTGGCACTGCGGCAGCGCATGCGGATGCGAGCAGACACGCTTGACATCCTCGAGCTTTGTGCCGGGCACCGCCGCCAGACAGTGCGAGATTTTCTTGATGTATGAGCGGTTGATGTACAGGTCGTAGTCGAGCAGCAGGTCATAGACTTCGCTGACCGTGCCTGCGGTTGTGTTCTCGACCGGCACAACGCCGATATCGGCCTTGCCGTCGCGGACGGACTGGAAAACCTGCTCCCAGGTGGGTACGTTCTGCGGTTCGCAGCTCGGGAACAGCGCACGCGCGGCCAGCTCCTGATATGCGCCCGGAACGCCCTGATAGAACACGGTTTTCGGCTCGATAAGCGATTCACTCGGCTTAAACGGGAACTTTTTCGGCACCTGACGCAGAATTTCACTGTACTGATACTCACGGCTCGCGCGGATCATGCTCTGCAGAAGGGAAACGTACTTGAGCTGCAGCTCCTCCTCCATACCGGCGGAGCGCTTCTCAACGATTTCCGCTTCGCGGTCCGGCTTGTAGATTTTGTCGTCCGACTGGGCCTTGGTCTTTGCGACCTCGAGCGCCAGCGACATACGCAGCAGGAACAGCTCTCGGATAGCGGAGTCAACGCGGTTGATATCCTGACGGATTTCGGGAAGTTCACGCATGATAACCCTTCGCCTCCCTCAGAAGATCTGCCAGTGCAACGGCACAGGCGGCCTCGACCACCGGCGCGGCGCGGGTGACGATGCACGGGTCGTGGCGGCCGTGGATGGACAGCGGCTCGACCTTGCCGGTGCGGATGTTGAGCGTATCCTGCACCATGCCGATGGACGGCGTAGGCTTGATGCACGCGCGTACGATGAGCGGCATGCCGCTCGTGATGCCGCCGAGGATGCCGCCGTTGTTGTTGGTTTCGGTCTTGAC
>VOFJ01000462.1_pt1 | contig 47367 bp, 47 predicted proteins | sample 5384081 | NCBI WGS metagenome assembly VOFJ01 (sample SAMN12384729, study PRJNA508395) | human gut metagenome | isolation source: healthy gut I | host: Homo sapiens
TTAGTGCTTGGGGTGGATGTTTTGGTCGTTCGCCGCAGAGAACGGAAAAAACGCGAAGCGGAAGCAACAAGAGGAAGAGATGAAAAGCAAAAAGAATTAAAAACGGAGAATCCGAAAATAGAAGAACAAGAATAAAAAATAAATGATAACGAGCGCCCTCTGTAACGAACGCTAATTCCGATCGTTCAATTGTCAATCGTGAAATCGTAAATTTATTAACCCTTTAAAATAAAAAAACAAAAATGAGAAAAAACATTGTTGCAGGAAACTGGAAAATGAACAAAACCCTCCAAGAGGGTATTGCTTTGCAAAAGAACTGAATGAAACATTGGCTAACGAAAAGCCTAACTGTGATGTAATCATCTGTACTCCGTTTATCCACCTGGCATCTGTTACTCCTTTGGTAGACGCTGCCAAGATTGGTGTAGGTGCAGAAAACTGTGCAGACAAGGAGTCAGGCGCATATACCGGCGAAGTATCAGCTGCTATGGTTGCTTCTACTGGTGCAAAATATGTCATTCTGGGTCACTCTGAACGTCGTGCTTACTATGGTGAAACAGTTGCTATTCTGGAAGAAAAAGTAAAATTGGCTTTGGCTAACGGTCTGACTCCGATTTTCTGTATCGGTGAGGTATTGGAAGAACGTGAAGCAAACAAGCAGAATGAAGTGGTAGCCGCTCAGCTGGCTTCTGTATTCTCTTTGTCTGCCGAAGATTTCTCTAAGATTATTTTGGCTTACGAGCCGGTTTGGGCTATCGGTACCGGTAAGACTGCTACTGCAGAACAAGCACAGGAAATCCACGCTTTCATCCGTTCCTTGATTGCTGAAAAGTATGGTAAGGAAATTGCTGACAACTGCTCTATCCTTTATGGTGGCAGCTGTAAGCCTTCTAATGCAAAGGAACTGTTTGCCAACCCGGATGTTGACGGCGGTCTGATTGGTGGTGCTGCCTTGAAGGTTTCTGACTTCAAGGGTATCATCGATGCCTTTAATTAAATAGTTGAAAGCTGAAAGTTGAAAATGGATTGCATGTCGTATCTGCATAACTGTTTTCCATTTTCAGCTTTCCATTTTCCGTTATATAAAGATATTGACTCATGAAAAAGCTTGGTTTACTTTTAGTTGCATGTTTCGCTTTTGCAACGATTTCTGTAGCGCAGAATAATATTGTGAAAAGCCTGGAACGTAATGTGCCGGGACAAGGCAAGGTGACTATCCATCAAGATGCACGCATTGCGGCATTGATAGGTTTCGGAGTATGTTCCTGCCGGTTCGGATGAGCAGAAAGTGATTAAAAGTTCGGGTTACCGCATACAAGTTTATGCAGGGAATAATACCCGTCAGGCCAAGAACGAAGCTTATGCGGTAGCTACCCGCATCAAGGAACATTTTCCCGAACTTACAGTTTATACCTCTTTCAATCCCCCTCGTTGGCTGTGCCGTGCAGGAGATTTCCGCAGTATCGAAGAAGCGGATGCCATGATGCGTCAGTTGCGGGCTACTGGTGTATTCAAGGAAGTTTCTATCGTGAAAGAGCAGATAAACATCCCCTTATAAAGAATTATCATGTTAGGAAAAGAAGAAATTGTATCTCCTTCATTAGATGAATTGAAGGAACATTATCACCGCATCCTTACTCTGTTGGGTGAAGATGCCGGACGTGAAGGTTTGCAGAAGACACCTGAACGGGTGGCGAAGGCCATGTTGTCGTTGACGAAAGGGTATCATATGGACCCGCACGAGGTACTCCGTTCAGCCAAGTTTCAAGAAGAATACAGTCAGATGGTGATTGTGAAAGACATTGACTTCTTCTCGCTTTGCGAACATCACATGCTTCCCTTCTACGGAAAGGCACATGTGGCATATATTCCTAACGGCTACATTACCGGACTGAGCAAGATAGCCCGCGTAGTGGATATTTTCTCTCACCGCCTGCAAGTGCAGGAACGTATGACTCTCCAAATAAAAGAGTGTATTCAGGAGACGCTGAATCCGCTGGGGGTTATGGTTGTTGTGGAAGCCAAACACATGTGCATGCAGATGCGCGGAGTAGAGAAACAGAACTCCATTACCACTACATCCGATTTTACCGGAGCATTCAACCAAGCGAAGACCCGCGAGGAATTTATGAATTGATTCAACACGGAAGAGCATAATCTATTGACGGCTCACTCCCCCAAATGAATTTAAAAACGACGATGACTCTGTCTCCCAGCCGCTTTGCCATGATGCTTTTTACTTTGTTCAATTCGTTGTAGCGTTGCATGATGAGTCGCATTTTCATTATCATTGGCAAGGCAGGGTTCTTAACGGGCAAAAGCATATGCTTCAATTCTTCGCAGACGATGGCATATTTGAAGTTTATCATTAACCGTGGAATTAGCTCATAGAGGCGTTCTTCGTCCGTTACCATTTGTTCTATCTGTGATTTCCTTAACTGATAGCGGTTGCTGATAAGCTCCACACTCAGCTTGCTGATGACGGGGTCGGGATGCGCCACAAAATACCGTTCGGCGGTAAAACCCTCATTGTGGATACGTTCGGCAGCCTCTGTCAGGATTTGCCGGTGAAGCGGATTGTGGAAGGCAAGTTCGTCTTCTTTTAAATCATTGACCACATATTCTAGTGACGGTTACCGGAATTTCGTTGCCCTTCTTCATCGGTCATTACACATCACCCGCTCACCATAGAGCACTACCATCTGTAGAATAAGTCGTTCGTATTTATAGAACTCCTGGCCCTGCCCTGCGGGATTCCTTTCCTTCCTGTGGAAAAGGAGGCATAACTGTTTCCTGCAGAGCAGGAGGAACATCTGTATATCCGCCATCCACTTCAGGAGGTAACGGAATATCTCCATTAGCCATTGAACATCTTCTGAGATTGCTGCCCTTGACATCATAGCCGTTCTTTCGCCCGGCGTTCCTGTTCCGTTCTGTTTGCTCAGCTTGTTGCTCGGCTTGCTTTTCGCGCGCTTGGCAACCTCAGAAACCAGCAGTTTATCTTCTACGTGCAATAATTGGGCGCACTCCTTGATATAGACGTCTCTGACAATTGCTTCAGGGATGACAGAAATACTTTGCACCAGATTACCAATCAGTTCCGCACGCTTGATGGGGTCTTTTCCAGCATCTTCCAGCAGCAGATTGGTTTTGAAGCGGATAAAGTCCGTTTCGTGTTCCGAGATGAAGGCCTGGAATTCCGTAGAGTTGTGTTTGCGTGCAAAGGAGTCCGGGTCGTCACCATCGGGCAGGAGGCAGACTTTGACGTTCATGCCTTCTTCCAGCAACATATCAATACCTCGGATAGAGGCCTTATACCTGCAGCGTCACCGTCGTAGAGCACTGTCATATTGTTGGTGAAACGATGAATCATCCGGATTTGTCCGGATGTCAATGCTGTGCCCGAAGAGGCAACCACATTCTCTATGCCCGATTGGTGCATGGAAATGACATCTGTATAACCTTCGACCAGAAAACAACGGTCTTGTTTCACAATGGCTTGTTTGGCAAAATATATGCCGTATAACTCGTTACTTTTGTGGTAAATTTCCGATTCGGGCGAATTGACGTATTTGACTTTAACCCCTTTCGTTGCACTGGCAAGTACACGTCCCCCAAAAGCCACCACCTTGCCGGAAACGTATGTACAGGGAAAATAACACGTCCCCAAAAACGATCCCGTAACCGGTGGTCGCCCGTTTCGTAGCAAAGTCCTGTTTTTACCAAGATACTCTTTCTTATATCCTTTTTTGGATTGCTTCTTTGGCGAAGTGCATCGTGGGCTTCAGTGCAGTAACCTAATTGGAATTTCTCAATGATGTCGTCGCGAAAGCCACGGTTGCGGAAATAGGCCATACCGATGCTACGCCCGTCTACATGATTTTTTAGTATATTCTGGAAATAGTCGCGTGCAAAGTTATTAACGATAAACAGACTTTCGCGTTCGCTTTGCACAAACTTCTCTTCATCGCTTAATTCCCGCTCCTTTTGATTTCAATATGATATTTCTTGGCAAGGTACTTCAATGCTTCCGGATAAGACATCTGCTCGTGTTCCATAATGAAATGCACGGCATTTCCACCTTTTCCACAAGCAAAACATTTGCATAATCCTTTAGCAGGAGAGACATAAAAAGAAGGGGTTTTATCACTGTGGAACGGACATAAACCGACATAATTGACACCACGTTTGCGCAGGGTGACAAAATCCGAAACGACATCCATAATTTGTGCCGCGTCCAATATCCGGTCTATGGTAATTTGATCTATCATTCTTTCTCCTGTGAATCCGTTTTTGCGGATACAAAGGTACACATAAAAAAATCCCCTGCAAAGAACTTTTTGCAGGGGATCGTTAAATCTTGGCACCGGTATTGATTATTTAATCTTTTCCCGGATCTTCGTCAGATACTTTTTCATACCTTCCGCATCCTTGTTTTCGATGATTTCGAGAAGGTTTTTCAACTCTGTCCGGATATTAGTCACTTGTCCCGGAGTGCGTGGGTTGAACAGTATTTCCTGAAGCAGGTAATCATCTTCGCTTAGCAGCCCTTTGGCGATTGCCATGTGCTTTTTGAACGTAGTTCCCGGGGCTTCCTGATGTTTCATTACGGCAGCAAATACGAACGTCGATACGAACGGAATAGAAAGCGAGTAGGCTACTGTTTCGTCGTGCTCATCAAATGTATATTCGAAGATGTTCAACCGTAATGTCTGGTAGAGGTCTTTGAAGAATATTTTTCCCAGGTGGTCGCCTTCACTGATGATGATGGCATTTTCGCTGCTTAGATTGCTAAGACTTGCGAAAGTCGGGCCAAACATAGGGTGACTGGAAACGTAGCGGAAACCACTTTCTTCATAGAACTTCTTCAATCCTGTTTTTACAGAGGCAATGTCACTAATGATACAGTCTTTCGGTAATACAGGCAGTATTTTGCGAAAGGCATCCAACGTGTACTTCACTGTAACAGCATTAATAACCAGTTCCGGTTCAAATTCCTTAATCTCCTCCAATGTAGTGAAACGATACGTGTTATAGACGAAACGCAACTGGTGCGGGTTGACGTCGAACACGGCCGTCTCGTGCTGAAAGCTCAAAATGTCAGTAAAGAAAGAGCCCATTTTACCAGCTCCAAGGATTAATATTCTCATAATGTTTATTATTTAGTAGTCAAGTAGTAAGTAGTAGATACTACTTGACTACTCTAACTACTTATTAATAATTTCCATCTGTTGACGAACTGATTCTTCGTGGATGGCTTGAAAATCTTCTTCATAAACTCGCTGTCCATACCGCATTGTTCGCCCTGCGCGCCACGTTTTTTCCAGAATCTCATTGTAACGTCCGGCTTGAAGGACTGTGATTCCGTGCTCTTTTTGTAAGTACCGATTTCACGTGCCACACGCATTCTTTTTGCTAATTCCTGAATGATATTGTCGTCACATTCGTCAATCTGTTTACGGAGCCTGTGCCAGACTTTCGGTAGATTGGGTCTCCGTACGGATAACCAATAGATTGAGGATATAGTCGAGTACATCCGGTGTCACTTGTTGGGAAGCGTCGCTCCATGCGCAATCCGGGTTGCAGTGGCTTTCTACGATCAGACCGTCGAAGTTAAGGTCCATAGCCTGCTGACAAAGCGAGGAGCTACCAGTTCGCGTTTTCCACCGATATGACTGGGATCGCAGAAGATGGGCAGATTAGGGATGCGGCGGCGTAGTTCGATAGGAATATGCCATTGGGGAAGATTTCGATAGATCTTTTTGTCATAACTGCTGAAACCTCGGTGGATAGCACCCAGACGCTTCAAACCAGCGTTGTTGATACGTTCCAGTGCTCCGATCCATAATTCGAGATCCGGGTTCACCGGATTCTTCACCAGTACCGGGATATCTACGCCTTTCAGTGCATCGGCAATTTCCTGTACGGCGAAAGGATTGGCGGTGGTACGTGCACCTACCCAAAGGATGTCGATTCCTGCTTTCAGAACATTCGTAAACGTGTTTGGCTGTCGCTACCTCGGTAGAAACATACATACCTGTTTCTTTCTTCACTTCCTTCAGCCAGGCAAGTCCTTCCACACCGATTCCTTCGAAACCTCCCGGTTTGGTACGCGGTTTCCAGATACCGGCACGGTATATCTTTTTGTCCTTTGGCTGCCAGTTGTTTGGCGGTTTCCATTACTTGTTCTTCAGTCTCTGCGCTACACGGGCCGGCGATAACAATCGGTCTTTTGGCTTCGATGCCCGGTAATAAAATTGATTCGAGTTCCATATTCTTATTGTTTTTATTTTATTCTTGTTCTTACTCTTTTCACGGGCAGGCGTTTCCTGGTCTGCCGCTGATTTACTTTTATCGGTCTTTTCTTTTTAAGAAAGCTTCTTGATTCTTTCCAATGCTTCCGCCAGTTTGGCATCCTTGCAACAAAGGGAAATACGGATAAACCTTGCTCCGTTGCTGCCAAAGATGAATCCCGGCGTGATAAATACCCTTGCCTGGTGCAATACTTTTTCGGTCAGTTCTTCTACATCCTTGCAGGAAGCGGGAATCTTTCCCCAAAGGAACATACCCACCTGGTTTTCGTCGTAGGTACACCCCAGTGTTTTCATGATTTCGCCGGCCAGATGGCGACGGCCGCGATAGTTGTGGTTGTTACCTTCGTACCAGTCCGCTTCGGCTTCCAGAGCTGTGGCGGCTGCCAGTTGCATGGCACGGAACATACCGCTGTCGATGTTGCTCTTTACTTCCAATATCCATTGCACGAAGTCGGCATTCGAGGCAAGCATGCCGATACGCCATCCCGGCATGTTGTGGCTTTTGCTCATGGAATTGAATTCGATGCAGCACTCTTTGGCTCCCGGTACGCTGAGAATACTGATCGGCTTTTCGTTCAGGATAAAGCTGTACGGGTTGTCATTCACGATGACGATATTCTTGCGGCGTGCGAAGTCTACCAGACGTTCGTAGAGTTCCGGAGTAGCGTTGGCTCCTGTCGGCATATTCGGGTAGTTGGTCCACATTAGTTTCACGCGGCTCAGGTCCATCTTTTCCAATGCTTCGAAGTCAGGCATCCAGCCATCTTCTTCTTTCAGGTCGTAGCTGATCACTTCCGCTCCGAGTATTTTACTCAGAGAAGTATAGGTAGGGTATCCCGGATTCGGGACTAGCACTTGTTCACCCGGATTGACAAAAGCCAGCGTGACGTGAAGGATACCTTCTTTGGAACCGATCAGCGGCTGTATTTCCGTATTCGGATTCAGTTCCACTCCATACCAGCGTTGATACCAGGCTGCAAAACCTTTGCGAAGTTCCGGTATACCCACATACGGTTGGTAACCGTGTCCGTTGGGATCATGAGCATTGTTGCACAATGTTTCGATGGTTTCCCTTGAGGGAGGCATATCAGGGCTTCCGATACCGAGGCTGATAACATCCTTTCCCTCTGCATTCATCTGTGCTACCTCTTTTAGCTTCTTTGAGAAGTAGTATTCGCTTACACTTGCCAGTCTGTCGGCAGGAGCGATTTTATACGTTTGACTTTCCTTCTGCATATTCGCCTAATAATTTAAGTTCTTTGGTTAATGGAGTGATTGCAGCAATAGACTGCTTGTATCTTAGATAATCATTGAAAGATACATCGACGTAAAACTGATATTCCCATTCCCGTCCGATGATCGGCAGCGATTGTATCTTTGTCAGATTGATGTTGTAGAACGAGAGAATGGATAATACTTGCGACAGGCTTCCTTCTGTGTGTGGCAATGTGAATACCATGCTTGCCTTGTTGGTCGCCTTTGCGTGATGCTGGCGGAGTTCGTCCACTTGCCACGGATCGGCAACTACCAGAAAACGGGTGAAGTTGTGCTTGTTGGTCTCGATGCCTTCTTGCAGCACTTTCATTTCGTAGCGTTCTGCCGCAGCTTTCGAGCAAATGGCGGCATGGCCTTTCAGGTTTTCTTTCTTGATGATTTCCGCGCTGCGTGCCGTATCTTCTCCTTCCACTACTTTGAGTTGCGGATGTTGATTCAGAAATTCGCGGCACTGCATCAGGGCGATAGGGTGGGAGTTGACTTCTGTCAGGTCTTCCCAGCTTTCTTCGGGCAGGCAGACGAAGCTATGTGAGATGCGCAGCTTGTATTCGCCGATAATCTGCGTACCGCTTTGTCTCAACAGTTCATTGTTGTGCAGCAGGCTTCCCGCTATCGTATTTTCGATGGCTAGCATTCCGATTACCTGGCTGTCTTTCCGTATCGAAGTAAACACGTCCTCGAAGTTGGCGCAGCAGATTAGCTCTATTTCTTCCCCTTCGAAGTACTTGTGTGCGGCGATATCATGATATGAGCCGAGTGTTCCTTGAATTGCTATCTTTTTCATTGTTCTAAATGGTTTATATAAAAAAATCCCGCATCCATATTGAAGCGGGATTTATATGATTAATTTCTTCATCTCAGTCCTTAAGCATCATGTCACTTGATACATACAAACTCCCGCTCTACTTTCTGGCTAAAGTAAAAGTAAAAAAAGAAGTAATATGCATAAGAAAATGATTTCATACGAATCTTTGTTTCTGCTTTGGTTTCTAATTCTGGGGCAAAAGTAATAATTTTCTGTTAGATGCAAACAAAAAGCGATACTTTTTTTGTTTTCTTCTCTAAAAAAGATGAAAAGGTCACCTGATATGACAGTAATGTTTCAGTTAAAAATGAGTATATACCGCCGTCTGCCTAGAAGATTCCCGGGAGTGCTTCCGGTTTCGGTCCCAGGTTCTTGAATTCTCCGTTCAGACTAGCTTCGTCTTTTGGATTCAGCTCCAGTGACTTCTTCATGTCTTCTACGGAACCGTCTTTATCACCGTTCAGTAGTTTGGCGCGTCCGCGTTCTTTATAGGCTTCGGCGAAGTTCGGGTTCAACTCGATGGCTTCGTCAAACAGGGCGATTGCTTCCGCTAGTTTCTTCTGATTGATATAAAGTTGTCCCAGATAGAGATAGGCTTGCTCGTTGAATGGGTTTATTTCCGTTACGAACTTGTAGTCCGTTTCCGCTTCTTCTTCCTGTCCGTTGGCTTCTTTCACCTTCCACGCAGCAGGATGGCGGTCTCTTCTTCCGGATTCTGGGCGAGTACAGCGTCTATGTCTTCCATTGTTTCCTTGTATTGCTTCATTTTCAGCAGAGCTTCCGCACGCATCAGACGGGCTTCGATGAAGTCGTCTTTCAGAGTGATGGCTTTCGTCAGATGAGCGATGGTCATGATTTCGTCATCCTGTCCTTTGCGGGCTTTTCCGAGGAGGAAGTGTGCGACTGCATTTCCCTCTTCGATGGCGATTGCTTTGCCGGCAGCCTCTTCCATTGCTTTGTAATCTTCCTGGATGTAGCAGACATTGGCCAGTGTGAGGAATGTGCTGGTCACATGAGGTTCCATTACTGCCATTTTCTCCAGAAGTTCGCGGGCTTTTTCGGTTTCTCCCATCGGGATGTAAAGTTGGCTGAGATAGCCCATCGTCTCGAAATCCTCTTCGATGGCAAGCGCCTCGGTAAAGCACTTTATGGCATAATCCGGACGTCCCATGCGTTGTGCACGCAAACCGTCATATTTGAATATCTCGAAGTTTTTCTGATCGTTTTTCTGTTTTTCACTCTCCGGAGTTTCGGACTTACCGGAGAAAAAAGACTTAAAAAAGTTCGGCATGATAGTGTTGTTTTAGAGTTTATCTGCAAATGTAATAACTTATTTTTGAAATATGTAGCATTCCATCCTGCATCTTCAGCTCGCCTTCGTCCAATAAATATCGGATTACTTGTCCGATATCCTCTTTTTTCCGCCTTTATCTGATCGGCTGTTTCGGCAGGAGTGAGAGGGCTGTGGCTGAGTAAGTCGAGTATTTGCCTTTTCACTTCTTCGTAAGATTCCTCGGATAAGTTGTCGGTGGCATGCTTGCTGAGGCAGACATCGCATTGCCCGCAGTTGTGTTCGTTTTTCTCTCCGAAGTAGCGGAGAAGCATCCGGCTCCGGCATATGTTTTCGGTGGTGACGTATTCTTCCATTGCCTTGATGCGTGCTTCATAGCGGGCTTTGCGCTCTTCGTAGACGCTGGGGGGGATATGCAGGAAACGTAATTCCAGTCGTTCGCGCGTATATATAATATAAGGTGTCTTTTTGCGGGGAATGTAGTCCACGATGCGGCGTTTGGTTAATGTCACCAATATATTATAGATTTGCTGGCGTGTCAGTCCGGTGCGGATGGCAAGAGACTCTTCGCTGATGTAGGCATAATCGGTGAAAACTCCTGTGTATGAGCGAAGAATACTCTGTATCAGAGCTTCCGCCTCCTTTCCCATCTCCCGCAACTTGTACAGTTCGTCCCGACGGATGGTAAAGAGAATCCGTGATGAATTATCCTGTTCGTCCGTGTATTCCAGATAGCCTGCCTGAGTCAGTATTTTCAAGGCACTGTCTACCGGCACCGGAAAGTATTTGAACTTCCGGCAGAACTCTTCCAGATTGAATTCACGGATACATTGAAAACCGTCGCCCATCGCCATTTGGTAATAGTACTGGAGATGTTCGTAGACATTCAGAATGTACTCTTTGTCGGGGAAGGTGTCGACCACTCGTTTATGGAGTGTTGTCTTGTCCGATTTGGAGTATAGGATGACGGCATAGGCTTTCTCTCCGTCTCTTCCGGCACGTCCGGCTTCCTGAAAGTAGGCTTCGGGAGAATCGGGCAGGTCGAGATGCAGCACGATGCGGACATCCGGCTTGTCGATACCCATACCGAATGCATTGGTGGCGACCATGACACGGCTTTCTCCTGTTTGCCAGCGTTGTTGGCGGATGTCTTTGGTGGCGTCATCCAGTCCGGCATGGTAGAAGTCGGCGGTTATACCTTCGTTCATCAGCAGTTCAGTGATTTCTTTGGTACGGCGTCTGTTGCGGACATAGATGATGGCACTGCCCGATATTCGTTGCAGGATATACAGGAGTTCTTTCGTTTTGTTGTCGGTTTTGCGCACGATATATGCCAGATTCTTCCGTTCAAAGCTCATTCGGAAGACATTTCCTTCCCGGAATTTCAGACGGGTCTGAATATCTGTTACGACTTCCGGAGTGGCCGTAGCCGTCAGTGCCAGTACCGGAACTTCCGGCAATAGCTCCCGTATCTCTGCTATTTTCAGATAGGCAGGACGGAAGTCGTAGCCCCATTGCGATATGCAGTGGCTTTCGTCTACCGTAATCATGGAGACTTTCATCGAGCGCAACTTGGTGCGGAATATTTCCGTATACAGCCGTTCCGGAGAAATATAAAGGAATTTGTAATTGCCGAAGATGCAGTTTTCGAGTGCGGTAAGTATTTCCTGCCGTGTCATGCCCGAATAGATGGCAAGAGCTTTGATTTCCCGCTTCCGCAGATTCTGCACTTGATCTTTCATCAGGGCGATAAGCGGGGTGATGACGATACAAATGCCCTCCTGAGGGCGAGAGCGGGCACTTGAAATGTAATAGACTTACCGCCTCCGGTAGGCATCAGTCCCAGTGTGTCTTTGCCTTCGCCGATACTGGTGATGATCTCCTCCTGCAAGTCGCGGAAGGAGTCATAACCCCAGTATTGTTTTAATATCTCCTGATACTTATTCAATCGGCTTTATATCCTCGATTTGAAGTTGGACTTCGCCACGCTTGTGCGTGTTCTCCTCGATCGTGTAACAAATGTCGAAGGAGCGCTTGTCTTGATATAGCGCACGTGCGAACTCTGTCCGAATGCGATACCGTTCATTACGTTGTTCGACTTGTTGTCAACCAGTTCCAGCTTGATATGTTCCTGATCGCGTCCCACTACTTTGCTGGTTCCGTAGTCATAGACGTGATGCGTACAGAAGATCGGTTTGATATTGTCCGGACCGAAAGGATTGAATTTCTTCAGATCATTGAAGAATTTCGATGTGATGTCTCTGAAGTCGATCTCCGCATCTATATTGATGACGGCGCTGGTTTGTTCCGGCAGAATATGTTGTGACACGTATTCCTCGAATCGTCGGGTAAAGGCTTCCACATTCTCCACTTTCATGGATAACCCCGCTGCATAGGTATGTCCGCCGAAGTTCTCCAACAGGTCGCGGCAATGTTCAATCGCTTTGTACACATCAAATCCGGAGACGGAACGTGCGGAACCGGTCGCCATATCATCCGTCCGTGTGAGTACTACTGCCGGGCGGTAGTAAACTTCTGTCAGACGGGATGCTACGATACCGATGACACCCTTGTGCCATTCCTCATTATAAAGCACGATGGAACGGCGTTCGGATAGCCCTTCCAGATTGGCCACAATATTGTTAGCTTCTTCTGTCATGCTCTTGTCGAGGTCTTTCCGGGTTTCGTTGTACTGATTGATCTGTCCCGCTTTCTCCAGTGCGGCAGAAAAGTCCTTCTCTGTGAGGAGGTCCACCGCTTCCTTACCGTTCTGGATGCGTCCCGATGCGTTGATACGTGGTCCGATTTTGAACACGATATCGCTGACGGTGATCTCCTTTTCGGAGAGTCCGCATACATCGATGATGGCTTTCATGCCGACGCTGGGGTTGCTGTTCAGTTGCTTCAGACCGTGATAGGCGAGAATACGGTTTTCGCCCATGATCGGGACGATGTCCGATGCAATGCTCACCGCTACGAGGTCGAGCAATGGAATCAGATGATGAAATTCAATACCATTGTTGATAGCAAATGCCTGCATAAACTTAAAACCGACTCCGCAACCGGAAAGGTGGGTGTATGGATAAGTGTTGTCCAGACGTTTGGCGTTCAGGATTGCGACGGCAGGGGGAGGATATCGTCCGGCACATGATGGTCGCAGATGATAAAGTCGATTCCTTTTCTTTCGCATACGTTATTTCCTCCACTGCTTTGATTCCGCAGTCGAGTACGATGATCAATCCTACACCGGTCTCGGCGGCATAGTCCACTCCTTTTTTAGAAATGCCATACCCTTCATTGTAACGGTCGGGTATATAATAATCCAGGTTCGAATAGAACTGTTGGATAAACTTGTAGACCAGTGCTACGGCGGTAGTTCCGTCTACATCATAATCTCCATAAATCAGAATACGCTCTTTTCTTTCCCATAGCCTTATTCAGACGTTCTACTGCAATATCCATATCGTTCATCAGGAACGGATCGTGCAGGTCGGGCAATTGCGGGCGGAAAAACTTCTTGGCGTCAACCGCCTTCGTTATTCCCCGCTGTACCAAAAGTTGTCCAAGTATCGGGCTAATCCCTAATTCCTGGGCCAATGTCTGGCTTGTCTCTGCCTGTTCGGGTGTAATGGGTTGATAATTCCATTTGTGATTCATTTTATATATTGTTTTTTCTTTTTCTGTTCTCAGGGGTCAGAAAGGCGCTACTTTCCAACAAGGGGTAAAAGTACGAAAAAAAGCGGAAGGGTATAGTAGATATGACGAAAATATTTCAAAACCTGTGGAATTAGCTCCTTACGGGCTTGGTATTCAAATGGAGCAAATGCATACAGATTTGAATCAACGGCTGATTCGCATTAATAGCTAATAAAGCGAAAATGAAAATTAAGTCCGAAGATTATTCTTCTCCTTACCTCGTAAGGTATTCAGTTATATGACACAAAAAGAGAAGGGGAGTAGTGTAGTAATAATTCATCGATTTACTTAGAAGATACAGAACCTTTCAAAATCAGCACCCACATCTATACGAAAGACTTTGACTAATTATGTGGTAACCGCCAATCATTTATTAATAAATTCTTTCATCGTTTATTATAAACGTCCTCCAAGTTTATTATAAACTCGGAGGACGTTATTCCTGCAATAAATATCAATATTAAGCAACAAAAAAGGCTACAATTCCCATGAAGAATCGCAGCCCTTAGCTTGTATCAGACTATCCAACAAGCATTACCCGGAGTGGGAATGCCTGTAATCTGTTATTATATAATACTTATTATTGCTCATATTTCGTCTATATTATCAATGTTATCGAATTTACTTCCGGTTTACACTTACAAATATACAACATTAAAAGCGGTTTGTCAAGTCCTCCATGCTTCTTTCATACATCTGATTACAAATCACATATAAATGAATTAATTTATATCTGAATATATTAGTTATATGACGGGAGAAGTATATCTTTGTGTGATTAGTTGCTACACGAAATATGAATCCAAAACTTACAGACTGTTTATGAGAAGAAATCTTGTTGGTATCATTGTTCTAATCTTGTTGTCCGTTAGGGTCGTAAATGCACAGACTGTTGCTGATTCTATAGCAATAGTGACAGCTCCTTGGGAAGTGGTGACCGTAGAAAATGGAATTGTACATAAGCGGGCTTCCATCCCTTTTCTTTATCAAGGCACTCAGTCCATTAATATATTGGAGATAAATCCGAGGACTGGCAAAAAGATCGGCATTGCCTTTACCGGACAATTGGAGAAAATAAGCCGGATTGCCCGGAAACATCAGGCCATCGGAGCCATCAACGGCTCCTATTTTGATATGACGAAAGGAAACTCCGTCTGTTTTCTGAAGGTGGGAAGTCAGGTTGTGGACACTACTTCGTTGGATGAATTGAAGTTGCGGGTGACAGGAGCGGTTTATGAGAAGAAAGGAAAAGTGAAGCTCATTCCTTGGGACAGGCAGATCGAGAAGAACTACAAGAAAAATAAAGGTTCTGTGTTAGCTTCTGGCCCGTTGATGCTGAAAGACGGGGAATACTATGACTGGAGTCAGTGCAATGCCAATTTTATAGAAACCAAACATCCGCGTAGTGCTATTTGTCTGACTGAAGAAGGAAAGATTCTGTTTGTTACTGTCGATGGGCGATCTCCGGAAAATGCTGTCGGAATCAACATTCCGGAACTGGCACATCTGCTTCATGTATTGGGTGGAAAAGATGCGCTGAATCTGGATGGAGGAGGTTCTACCGCCTTATGGCTGTCCGGTGCACCGGAAGAGGGAATTGTGAACTTTCCCTGTGATAACAGAAACTATGATCATCAAGGAGAGCGTAAAGTGGCAAACTTCCTTTATGTTCATTAAGAGAGTATTCACATGGTTGCTGTTCACTTTTGGAGAGAGGAATTATATATAATATAATGTATAAGCAAGTAATTTCTATTATATAGCGGACATGATTCAGTATAAAACTTTTCTTATCGCTCAGGTTTTGGCTCTCCGAAGTCAGGCACCGATGAGGAATGGCCCTGGCACCGGGGAAGGCTTATTTCTTTCAGTTTTTCTTCTTGCGTACGTCCTTCCCTTCGAATTTGCAGATTGCCTCTATCCAGTCTTCGGTTAGCGGCATCGACTCATGTTTTTCCAGGTCGAAAGTTACCATGATCGATTTGCAGATACATTTCACCTCTAGGGTTTCCGTGTCGATCACCCGTTGGATGAGATGAAAGCTTTTGGTTCCAATTTCAGAAACGGCGGTTTGTACGGCAATATGATCGGATGCGAAAATCTGCTTTACAAAATTGGCTTCGATATGAACGACCACTATACCGATCTTTTCCCAGTCCACTCCCGGACATACGGAGGCGAAATATTCAGTCTTCCCCAAGTCATAGAAAGAAAAGTAGACAGTGTTGTTGACGTGACCGAATTTATCTACGTCGTTGAAGCGCAACTGGATAGGCAGCGTGTGGTGAAATACGATTTCTTCCATTGTTTTCACTTAATCTTTTTGAATTCGACGCAAAAGTACTACTTTTGCGTGTTATTCTCAACAGAAATTACTCAAGAAATGATAGAAGATATTAAAAAAGCCTGTCAGGTGATGAATGAAGGAGGTGTCATCCTTTATCCTACCGATACTGTATGGGGCATAGGCTGCGACGCTACTAACGAAGAGGCTGTACACCGGGTGTATGAGATAAAAAAACGTGCCGATAGCAAGGCTATGCTGGTACTGGTAGACTCTCCTGTGAAGGTGGATTTTTATGTACAGGATGTCCCCGATGTGGCATGGGACCTGATAGAAGTAGCCGATAAACCATTGACTATTATTTATTCCGGTGCACGGAATTTGGCCCCGAACCTGCTGGCGGAAGATGGGAGCGTGGGTATCCGGGTGACCAATGAAGAATTCTCCAGACGACTTTGTCAGCAATTCCGTAAAGCCATTGTTTCCACTTCCGCCAATATCAGCGGACAGCCGGGAGCGGCCAACTTTACTGAGATCAGCGAAGAAGTCAAGTCGGCAGTGGACTATATAGTCGGCTTCCGACAGGATGATATGAGCCGTCCCAAGCCCTCAAGTATTATAAAGTTAGATAAAGGCGGAGTGATCAAGATAATTCGTGAATAGATGAAAAGAGAGGAGAGACAGAGTTTACTACAGCGTTGCATCAAATGGCGGGAAGCTAATATTAAGGAAAAGCAGTTTATCCTGATATTGAGCTTTCTGGTCGGGATCTTCACTGCGATTGCCGCTTTATTTTTGAAGTTCCTTATTCATCAGATACAGAATTTTCTGACAAACAACTTTAATGCGACATCGGCCAACTATTTGTATTTGGTATATCCGGTGATCGGTATTTTCCTGGCGGGATGGTTTGTGCGTAATATCGTGAAGGACGACATCAGTCATGGTGTTACCAAAATCCTATACGCCATCTCGCGGCGGCAGGGACGCATCAAACGGCATAATATCTGGTCGTCTACAATTGCCAGTGCCATCACGATCGGTTTCGGTGGTTCGGTCGGAGCAGAGGCGCCTATTGTGCTGACGGGTTCGGCTATCGGTTCCAATCTGGGAACCATCTTCAAGATGGAGCATCGTACGCTGATGCTGCTCGTCGGCTGTGGCGCGGCAGGGGCGATTGCGGGAATCTTTAAGGCGCCGATTGCCGGTCTGGTATTTACGCTGGAGGTGCTGATGATCGACCTTACGATGTCTTCTCTGCTTCCTTTGCTGATTTCCGCCGTGACTGCGGCAACTGTTTCCTATATCACAACCGGAACGGAGGCTATGTTCAAGTTCAACCTCGACCAGGCTTTCGAACTGGAACGTATCCCTTACGTGATCTTGCTGGGAATCTTCTGTGGTCTGATTTCTCTCTACTTCACACGGGCGATGAACTCCATAGAAGGGGTATTCGGTAAGCTCAACAATCCTTATAAGAAACTGGCTTTCGGCGGTGTGATGCTGAGTGTGCTGATTTTCCTTTTTCCTCCGCTCTACGGTGAAGGCTATGATACAATCGAACTTCTGCTGAACGGAACGTCTGCAGCGGAATGGGACACGGTTATGAACAACTCTATGTTCTACGGCTATGGTAATCTGTTGCAGGTTTATCTGATGCTGATTATCTTGCTGAAAGTGTTTGCTTCCAGTGCGACGAACGGTGGCGGCGGGTGTGGTGGTATTTTCGCTCCTTCGCTTTATCTGGGATGTATTGCCGGATTTGTATTCTCGCATTTCAGCAATGACTTTGCCTTTTCCGCCTATCTGCCCGAAAAGAATTTCGCCTTGATGGGAATGGCGGGTGTCATGAGTGGGGTTATGCACGCTCCGTTGACAGGAGTGTTCCTGATAGCCGAGCTGACCGGAGGTTACGATTTGTTCCTGCCGTTGATGATTGTGTCTGTCAGTTCTTATTTAACGATTATAGCTTTCGAGCCTCATAGTATTTACTCCATGCGTCTTGCCAAGCGCGGTCAACTCCTCACACATCATAAGGATAAGGCAGTGCTGACCTTGATGAAGATGGAGAATGTGGTGGAAAAGGATTTTGTGACCGTGCATCCCGAAATGGATTTGGGAGAGTTGGTAAAAGCCATTGCCGCTTCCCACCGTAATATGTTTCCGGTGACGGATAAAAAGACCGGCGAATTGTTGGGAATTGTCCTGCTCGACGATATCCGCAACATCATGTTCCGGCAAGAACTTTATCACCGTTTTACTGTTAATAAATTAATGACATCTGCTCCTGCCAAGATATTCGATACGGATGGAATGGAACAAGTGATGCAGACGTTTGATGATACCAAAGCATGGAATCTGCCGGTAGTGGACGAAGAAGGACGATATCAGGGATTTGTCTCCAAATCAAAGATATTTAACTCATACCGCCAAGTACTGGTACATTTTTCTGAAGATTAACCGGCAAGGTGCCGGAGCCAGGTTACTATGCAGATAACTTCTACGAAGATAATAAGAAGATTATGAAGAAAGAAGATTTAAGGATCGTTTATATGGGTACTCCCGATTTTGCGGTGGAGGCCCTGCGTCAGTTGGTAGAGGGTGGTTATAACGTGGTAGGCGTGATAACGATGCCCGATAAACCGGCCGGACGCGGACACAAAATTCAATATTCTCCTGTCAAGCAATATGCACTCGAACAGAACTTGCCGTTGCTGCAACCGGAGAAACTGAAGGATGAGGCTTTTTTTGTGCAGGCACTTCGTGAGTGGAAAGCTGATCTTCAGATTGTGGTTGCTTTTCGTATGTTGCCGGAGGTGGTCTGGAATATGCCGCGGTTGGGTACTTTCAACCTGCACGCTTCGTTGCTTCCTCAGTATCGGGGTGCTGCTCCTATCAATTGGGCGGTTATCAACGGCGATACGGAGACTGGTATCACTACCTTCTTCCTGCAACACGAGATTGATACCGGAAAAGTGATTCAGCAAGTACGTGTCCCCATTGCCGACACGGATAATGTGGAAGTGGTGCACGATAAACTGATGATCCTCGGTGGTAAGCTGGTGCTCGAAACCGTGGATGCGATCTTGAATGACACGGTGAAACCAATTGCTCAGGAAGATATGGCAGTGGTGGGCGAACTACGTCCCGCTCCGAAGATATTTAAGGAGACTTGCCGGATTGACTGGAATTCTCCGGTGAAAAAAGGTGTATGATTTCATTCGTGGTCTGTCGCCTTATCCTGCTGCATGGAGTGAGTTGGTCAGTCCGGAAGGAGAAGCGGTGGTGATGAAGATTTTTGAGAGCGAGAAGATTTTTATGAGGCACATCAGTTGCCTGTCGGAACAGTTATGACGGATGGGAAGAAATATATAAAGGTGGCTGTGCCCGATGGGTTCGTGTCTGTCCTTTCTTTGCAACTTCCCGGCAAGAAACGTCTGAAAACGGATGAATTACTTCGCGGATTCCGCTTGTCGGATGGATATAAAATGAATTGATAAAATGAACTGACCACGGTCAAGCTAACTTAGAACTTAAAACAATAGAATGATGAAACCGATTATTTCTCCTTCCATCCTTTCTGCCGACTTTGGTTATCTGGCGAGAGATATTGAAATGATAAACCGCAGCGAAGCGGAGTGGGTGCATATTGATATAATGGATGGAGTATTTGTTCCTAATATTTCATTCGGCTTCCCGGTGCTGAAGTATGTAGCAAAGTTGACGGACAAATCGTTGGATGTACATCTGATGATAGTCAATCCGGAGAAGTTTATCCCTGAAGTGAAAGCGTTGGGCGCACATACAATGAATGTTCACTATGAGGCTTGTACGCATCTTCATCGGGTGGTTCAGCAAATCAAAGAAGCTGGAATGCAGCCGGCAGTGACAATCAATCCGGCAACTCCTGTTGCTCTATTGCAGGATATCATTCAGGATGTGTATATGGTACTTATCATGAGTGTGAATCCGGGTTTTGGCGGGCAGAAGTTCATTGAGCATTCTGTAGAAAAAGTCCGTGAACTACGTGCTTTGATTGAACAGACTGGCTCAAAGGCTTTGATTGAAGTGGACGGAGGTGTGAATTTGGAAACGGGTGCCCGACTGGTGGAAGCAGGGGCGGATGTGCTGGTAGCCGGCAATGCTGTTTTCGGAGCACCGGACCCGGAAGAGATGATCCGCCAGCTACATGAGCTTTAATCACATACGATCTATATACGATACTTCCGATTTAAATTGAACACTAATTTTATCCATCAGTATCCTTATATACGCCTGATTATCCCGTGGATAGCAGGCGTTTTTTGTGGCGATTGGTTGTTCGACGAATCGATGAAACTGCTATGGAGTATTCTTATCTTTTGCCTCTTTGCAGGACTATCCTTTGCCCTTTATTTTCTAAAACGCCACTCCCTTCGGTGGTGTTTTGGAATATCTGTCTTTGCACTTTGTTTCGCAGGTGGGTGGCTAGGCATCACTTGGCAATTAAAACAAACGGTATATGACTTTCCGGAGAAGGAAGCGGTTTATCGGGTACGACTAACGGATACTCCGGAGACTAAAGAACGGACGTTGCTCTGTAGGGTATTGCTTAAAGAGCTGCGAGATTCATCAGGTGTGTGTCCGATAGGGCGAAAGGCTATTCTTTATCTGCAGAAAGATTCATTGGGCGCTTTATTGAAGCTGGGGGATAAACAACTAAAGATGGGAGATGAACTGCTGGTATCTGCCCGCATTGCTTCACCCGTTAACGGAGGAAACTTTGATGAGGAGTTTGACTATGCCCGCTATTTGATGCGTCATGGTATTAGTGGAACGGGGTATGTGGTATCTGGAAAATGGGCATTAGGGTCGTCATCGTCTTTTGCTCATTCTGCTGCCTCCTCTGATCCTTCTTCCCAGGCTTCTCCTTTTGCTGCTTCTCGGTCTTCCGATTCTCTACATTCCATCAGGTATACTGCGATGTTTTATCGGGAAAAGGTGATGAACCTTTATCGGAAGCTGGGATTTGAAGGAGATGAACTGGCTGTGCTTTCAGCGTTGACCGTGGGTGAGAAGACCGATTTAAGTGACTCTATCCGTGAAAGTTATTCAGTGTCCGGTGCCAGTCATGTCTTGGCTCTATCCGGCCTGCATATAGGGCTTTTGTATGCTTTGCTTTTCCTCCTTTTGAAACCTCTAACAAGGAAGTGGCAGGCAGGGCGATATTTCCGTTCCGTTCTGCTCCTTGTTTTATTATGGTCTTTTGCCTTTTTTACTGGTCTGTCGCCGTCTGTAGTCCGTTCGGTAAGTATGTTCTCGGTTTTGGCAATAGCGGAACTGTTCGGTCGCCAATCATTGACTCTGAATACACTGGCTGCTACCGCATGGGTAATGTTGCTTGTCAATCCGGCTTGGTTGTTCGATGTTGGTTTTCAATTATCTTTTCTCGCTGTACTTTCTATTTTGATGATTCAGAAACCGGTCTGTCAGTTGTTGCCAGTGAAGAGCAGGATAGGCAAATCTGTTTGGGGATTGATGAGTGTATCGATAGCTGCGCAAATAGGAACCGCTCCGCTTGTAATGCTATATTTCTCCCGTTTCTCCACTCATTTTCTGCTGACTAATTTAGTCGTCATACCTTTGGTAACTGTAACTTTGTATGCTGCCGTTCTTATGCTTCTTCTGACTCCACTGCCTGCCGTTCAGTTTGTTATGGCGGGAGCAGTCAGATTCCTGTTGAAAGTGCTGAATGATTTTGTCCGGTGGGTTGAGCAACTTCCTAATGCTTCCTTGGATGGTATCTGGCTTTATCGTCTGGAGGTGTTGGGTATCTACATTTTCTTGTTGCTTTTCCTTTATTATTTGAAGACCCGAAGGTTCAGGAATCTTGTTGTTTGCTTTTCCTGCCTGTTGTGTTTGGGCATTTATCACACGGTCATGCGCTGGTATGACCGTCCTTGTCCGAGCCTTGTATTTTACAATGTCCGTGGTTGTCCGGCGATTCATTGTATTGCTGAGGATGGGACTTCTTGGCTGAACTATGCCGATACCCTTTCTGATAAGCGCCGTTTGCAGGCTGTAGCGGCTAATTATTGGAGACGTCATCAACTTCTGCCTCCAATAGAAGTAACGGCTGATTGTCAGAACGTTGACTTCTGTCGTCATCAGCAGATTGTATTTTATCATGGCTGCCGTATTTGTATGGTGACCGACAATCGATGGCGGAACAAATCTGCCGCTTCGCCGTTATTTATTAATTATATGTACTTATGCAAAGGCTATAACGGTCGTCTGGAAGAACTTACCGGACTCTTTTCTCCATCTTGTATCCTGTTGGATGCTTCCCTTTCCGATGATCGCAAACAGCTCTTCCGGAAGGAATGTGAGAGACTGCATCTGCATTTTATCACTCTGTCTGAAGAAGGTTCTGTGCGGTTTTTTTGCTCTAAGTACGAAGAATTATCGTACATTTGCAACTCGAAAAAGAATATGGTATGTTGACTAAAGTAATAGAACAGGCAAAAATCGACCGCTTTACCAAGTGGTTTGAGCGCGCTGACAAAATAGTAATCGTTTCTCACGTGTCGCCCGACGGCGATGCTATCGGCTCTTCACTGGGGCTTTATCACTTCTTGGATTCACAGGAGAAGACAGTAAATGTAATTGTTCCTAACGCTTTCCCCGATTTCCTCCGCTGGATGCCGGGCAGCAAGGATATCCTTTTGTATGACCGCTATAAGGACTTTGCGGACAAATTGATTGCCGAAGCTGATGTGATCTGCTGTCTGGACTTTAATGCCTTGAAGCGTATTGATGAGATGGCGGATGCCGTGGCAGCTTCTCCGGCACGCAAAGTGATGATCGACCACCATCTTTATCCTGAAGAATTCTGTAAGATCACCATGTCTTATCCTAAAATATCTTCTACTTCCGAACTGATATTCCGTCTGATTTGTCGTATGGGCTACTTCAGTGATATTTCAAAGGAAGGAGCAGAATGTATCTATACCGGTATGATGACGGATACAGGTGGCTTTTACCTACAATTCCAACAATCGCGAGATTTATTTTATCATCAGCGAACTCCTTTCCAAAGGGATTGATAAAGATGATATCTACCGTAAAGTATACAATACATATTCAGAGAGCCGCCTGCGTCTGATGGGGTATGTGTTGTCAAATATGGTGGTTTACTCAGATTACAATGCCGCATTGATATCGCTGACAAAGGAAGAACAAAGTAAGTTTGACTATATAAAAGGTGACAGCGAAGGGTTTGTGAATATTCCCCTTACCATTAAGAACGTATGTTTCTCCTGTTTCTTGCGGGAAGATACAGAGAAACCGATGATTAAAATTTCCCTCCGTTCGGTCGGGACTTTTCCGTGCAATCAGTTGGCAGCCGAATTCTTTAACGGTGGCGGTCACTTGAACGCGTCCGGAGGTGAATTTTTCGGAACGATGGAAGAGGCAAAAGCTGTTTTTGAAAAGGCGCTTGAGAAATATAAACCTTTACTAACAGCGAAAAGCTAAAGATGGAAGGTTAAAAGTAGACAGAGAAAGGTTAAAAGTTACCAACTTTCAACTTTCTCCTTTCATCTTTCAATGAATTTGAGATACATTTGTGCAGAATATAGCTAAATAACAGATAATGAAGAAACTTGTATTTTTATTTCTCTCTTTGTTGGCAGCCGGAGGTATATTCCAGGCGTGCGACGATTCAAAGACTTACGCTGAAATGTTGGAGGACGAAAAGAATGCGGTGAATAAATTCATCAAAGATAAAGGAATCCGGATCATTTCACAGGACGAATTTGAGAAGAATGATACTGTCACCAATTTGGACCGGAATGAATACGTTGCCCTCTCCGATGGTGTATATATGCAGATTGTAGATCGTGGAAGTGCTGAGAACAAAACGGATACTTTCGCTAACAACAATGAAATCTGCGTCCGTTATATCGAAGAAGATATAATGACACGCGACACTACCTGTTTCAATGTTTTCCTCGAAGAGTGGGGAGATGCAAATCAGCTTTACACGAATCCTGCTGTATTCCGTTATGTAGCCGAAGGCAGCTATGTGTACGGTACTTTCATACAAATGGACTATTATTGGGCAAGTTATTATCAGTCAACAGCAGTACCTGCAGGCTGGTTGCTTGCACTACCTTTTGTGCGCAACTACGCTCACGTACGTTTGATCGTTCCTTCCAAGGTAGGACATTCATCAGCACAACAATACGTCAATCCATACTATTATGATATTTGGACATTCAGCAAAAAGCACTGAATTAACCCCCATATAAATCTTAGTTAAAAGACCTATGACTCTAATCAAATCTATCTCTGGAATCCGCGGAACTATTGGCGGAGGAGCGGGTGAGGGACTAAATCCGCTTGACATTGTAAAATTCACCTCGGCTTATGCTACTTTGATTCGTAAGACCTGTAAGGCACAAAGCAACAAAATTGTAGTGGGACGCGACGCCCGCATCTCAGGTGAAATGGTAAAAAACGTAGTTGTCGGCACACTGATGGGAATGGGCTGGGATGTTGTAGACATCGATCTGGCTTCTACCCCGACTACCGAGCTGGCTGTGACGATGGAAGGCGCCTGTGGCGGTATCATCCTGACAGCTTCTCACAACCCCAAACAGTGGAACGCACTGAAACTACTCAATGAACATGGAGAATTCCTGAATGCGGAAGAAGGCAATGAAGTACTTCGTATTGCTGAGGCTGAGGAATTCGACTATGCCGATGTAGACCACTTGGGCTCTTATCGCAAAGACCTGACTTACAATCAAAAACATATTGATAGCGTACTGGCTCTCGACCTGGTAGATGTGGAAGCTATCAAGAAAGCGAATTTCCGTGTAGCTATCGACTGTGTAAACTCTGTAGGAGGTATTATCCTTCCGGAACTTCTGGAACGTCTGGGTGTGAAACATGTAGAGAAGCTCTATTGCGAACCGACCGGTAACTTCCAGCATAATCCCGAGCCTCTGGAAAAGAACTTGGGTGACATCATGAACCTGATGAAAGGGGGGAAGGCAGACGTTGCATTTGTTGTAGACCCTGATGTTGATCGTTTGGCTATGATCTGCGAGAACGGTGTCATGTACGGTGAAGAATATACATTGGTTACTGTTGCCGACTATGTATTGAAGCATACTCCGGGCAATACGGTATCCAATTTGAGCTCGACCCGTGCCTTGCGCGATGTAACCCGCAAATACGGTATGGAATATAGCGCCTCTGCTGTAGGAGAAGTAAATGTAGTCACCAAGATGAAAGCAACGAATGCTGTAATTGGCGGTGAAGGAAACGGTGGAGTGATCTATCCTGCCAGCCATTACGGACGTGACGCTTTGGTAGGTATCGCTTTATTCCTCAGCCATCTGGCTCACGAAGGGAAGAAGGTGAGCGAGCTTCGTGCTACTTATCCTCCTTATTTCATAGCCAAGAATCGGGTAGATCTGACACCGGAAATCGATGTGGATGCTATCCTGGCTAAAGTAAAGGAAATCTATAAGAACGAGGAAATCAATGACATCGACGGTGTGAAGATTGACTTCGCTGATAAGTGGGTGCACCTGCGCAAGAGCAATACGGAACCGATTATTCGTGTGTACAGCGAGGCTTCGACCATGGGAGCTGCTGAAGAGATCGGTCAGAAAATTATGGATGTAATCAATGAACTAGCCAAGTAACAGCAATCAACTAGCTTTGAGTATAATAAGAGAGGGAGGACTAATAAACGAGTCCTCCCTTTTTTTCATGCCTTTCTGAGATACCTATTTGTTAATGTGAGGTTTGTAACCGCTGAAGGCGAAAAAACTTTTGGTAATTTGCTACCGAAAATATACCTTTGTGCATATTATTATCTGATTACTTTCCAAAATGCTATGAGAATACGCCTGATTCTAGTTTTTATCACATTGATTTGTCCATTGATTAGCATAGCTGACAATGTAAAGGATGCCTATCTTTTCCAAAAGGTGGACTACCAGCAGGGATTGTCCAATAGCGCCGTACTTTGTCTTTTTCAGGATAATGAGGGATTGATGTGGTTTGGTACCTATGATGGGGTAAATTGTTACGATGGGAAAAGTATGGAAGTATTTCGTTCAGACTTTTCGGAACAAAAGACGCTGAGCAATAACATTATTCATTCTATTCAGCAGGCAGACAGCAGTTGCTTATGGATAACTACACATTTGGGAGCCAATCGTTTTTCGAAGGATTCACGGCAGGTAATCTGCAATTACGAATTTGACACTGATTTCGTGATTCATTCCAACCATGCAGGTAATACATGGGCGTTGAGTTATGACTGGATTGCCTATTACAATACCCACCATCGCCGTTTTGTGCGGATTCCGATGCCCGATATTAAAATGCTGAAAGTAGATGTTCGCGCGTTTGTTACCGACGAAGGTGAATTATACCTTTTCCCTTATGAAAGCGGTGACCTGTATCGTTTCTCTTTAAACTCTTTCGATCAGGATACCTTGTCTACGCGTCTCACTACTACTCCCTCACATTTTCACTCCAAGCAGATACAGTATGTCTGCTATCAGAATGGTGTATTCTGTTTCTATGATTCGGATTATGATCTTTTTGTGTATGATATATCAAGAAAAGTCTAAGATTTACATCCGTAACATTGGTGAGATGGTTCATAAATATGGGCAAATAACGGAATTGTACCTTTCTATGAGGATATTGTTATCGCATTCCAGACGAATGGTCTGATTCGCTTGCGTCTTTCTCAAAAGTATATGCAGAGGAGATTATCGATCAGTATATGCGTATCTATGGTATTTATAATGACTCCCGGCAAGGGGTACTGTGGGTAGGAACCGACGGGCAAGGAGCCATTATGTATTCCAAGAAGTATTCTATTGCCACTAATCTGATGTTAAACAGTTTCTCACTTAATTTGACCCGTCAGGTAAGGTCGATAATGACCGACAAATACGGGGGACTTTGGTTTGGAACAAAGGGAGACGGGCTGCTGCATGTGAAAAACTATCGGGACGGGGTACACGCATCCAACACAGAGGTTTACTCGCTGGATAAAAAGCAGAATGCGATGTCGTATGTCAAGCAGAACAGGGAATTTCAGGTATACTCCATGTTGGAGAGCCGTTATAGGAATGGATTCTGGGTTGGAACTGGCTCTTCGGGCTTGTGCTATTATTCTTTTGATAATGGAAAGTTGCATGAACTTTCAAATAGGGAAACAGGAACTGGAGGAGAAGTGGCAGAAGTGCATTCCATCTTTGAGGAAAGCGATAGTGTCCTTTATCTGGCGACTTCGGGTAAAGGTTTTTATAAAGTAATAGTAGATAACAGTAAGCAGGACGTTCAAATCAAATCGTGGAAGAATTATCGTTTTTACCATGAGCAACAAGAGCTTAACCTTTTTTATAGTATGGTGCCACAAGGAGATTCCCCTGTTGTGGCTGGGAAGCAGGCAAAAAGGGATTGATACGTTTTGACCGGAAAACGGAAGAGTATCAGATCTATTCCCTGAATGAGATTCTGCATAAATCTGTAGACGATATTCTCTGTTTGCACTGGCATGGAGAGCAATTGTATGTGGGCACTACCTCCGGCTTGGTGCGCGTTACTTTTAAAGAACGCAAACTGGAAGCGGATTATATCGGTCGTGAACAAGGGTTGCTTAATGACATGATTCATAGTATTCTGGAAGATGCCAACGGGCTGCTGTGGCTGGGTACGAATCGCGGACTGATCAAATTCAATCCGGAAAATTCATTTTCTCATGCCTATTATTACAGCGGAGGCATTCAGATAGGAGAGTTTAGCGATGATGCATATTACCGTTGTCCATATACCGGTTGTCTTTTCTTCGGAGGAATCGACGGATTGCTCTACCTTGATAAGAAGGTGTCGGCAGCACCGGAATATTATCCGGAAATATTATTGCGTAAGCTGATCATAGAAAAGACATTTGTCAATTTGCAAGACCATTATTTGCCGGACAGGAAAGGGCTGCGGATGCAGGGAGCCAATCTTTCGTTTTCTTTTATTCTTTGTTGTACCTGATTATGCCAGTGGTGGCGATGTGGAATACTCGTATATGCTCGAAGGTTATGATAAGGACTGGGAGCTTTCAGCAGTGTGAATGAAGCATCCTATTTCAGCGTCCCGTCCGGAGATTATCTGTTTAAGGTTCGCTATAAGAAAGATGTGTTTGCTACAGAATACAAGACCTTCACGATTCCCGTACACATTCTGCCTCCTTGGTATCGCACAGTGTATGCGTACATTGTTTATATACTATTGGGTATCGTATTGGTAATGTATGTGATTCATCTTTTCCGCAAGTATTTTCGTCATGAACGGATGATGAAGAAACTGCTGGAGTCGGAAAATCGAAATATATCTCTGGCGGCGGATAGTTATCAGGCGCGTGAGGTGCTCAATACTTGTACTCTCATTTATCAGGCTTGTGATCAGCTAAACGACAAGAATATCTCCTCTGAAGGACATGCAGAGAAAATAGGTCAGATTCGTGAATCCGTGATGTCCTTGCTCTTTGGGTGTGGGTTGGGTGATGAATGTTTCCGTTTGTTGTCGTCGCTGCATTTTTCGGTTTCGGGGCGTTTGTCTCTTTTGAAGTTGGCGGAAGAGGTGCTTCAAGTACTTGAAAAAGAAGGCCATGATGTCTCTTCGATACAGTTAGACATTCCGGAAAATTTCACTTATCCCGCCTATAAGAATGCGTTACGTTGTATCCTTTATTTCAGTTACCTTTATATTTCCAGTTGTAAGACAGAGAAGGTATCGGTGACGGTGACAGAAGAAGCAGGTTGTATGATGCTGACATTTGTTTCTCCGGATGAAACAGTGAAAGGATTGAATGATGTATTGTCCGGAGAAGAACTCTTGTCTATCAGGGCGAAAGATTCGGATGATATGTTCAGGATACGGACCATGCAACGTTTCGTGTTTTCTGCATTGAAGCAGCAGAATAGTGTGATGCGCTATATAACCCCTGTAGGGCAGGATAATCAGTTGACTATCACATTCGATCCGGTTGTTGTGGCAGAGCAGAATGAAGTGAGAAAAACAGTTTTGTTGTTGGAAGACAGGGAAGAGATCGTCTGGTTGATCAGTGCGTTACTTTCCGATGAGTATGAAGTCCGTTCAGTGCGGAGTGTGCAGTTGGCATTTGACGAGATGCATAAGTCCGCACCGACTTTATTTCTGGTGGATATGCTTATGTATGCCGATGCGGAAAGTACTTTTATAAAGTATGTCAATAAGAATCGTTCTATGTTGTCGAAAACAGCGTTTATTCCGATGTTGACATGGAAAGTCAGTGCGTCTATGCAGCGGGAGTTGATTCTATGGGCAGATTCTTATATTGTTCTTCCTTATGATATACCATTCCTGAAAGAAACGATCCATAAAGTGATTTATGGCAAGCGGGAAGCCAGACAGATTTATATGGAAGACCTGGAAGGCTGGGCAGATTCTATTGTTTGTACCACTACGGAGCAGGCGGATTTTGTCAGGAAGTTCTTGCAGGTCGTGGAGCAGAATCTGGATCGTGAAGATTTGGGCTCCACGTTTGTGGCAGAACAAATGTTGATGAGTTCCCGTCAGTTCTACCGGAAGTTTAAGGAGATTTCGGGTATGTCACCCAGCGATTTGATTAAAGATTACCGGATGGAGAAGGCCGCCCGTTTGTTGCAGAACGAGGAACTGTCTATTCAGGATGTAATTTCCGATGTAGGTATATCCAGTCGTGCTTACTTCTACAAAGAGTTTACCCGTAAGTTTGGCGTAACTCCTAAGGTATATAGAGAGAAGCTTTTAGGGGAATGACACTCATAAAAATCAGGAGTGAACAGCCAGGAAGCGGTCTGGTATTAGTTGCCAAGAAATAAATTCCCATGCTGATCTGTGCTGCTTTTTTTAAGGTTGGTCTCCTTTGTACTCTCTTTTTGTTTTCCATTATTTATTATTCTGATATATAGGGTATTATCCAGTACTCTATTTTACCATCTGTACTTTAAACAGACATTTTTTCTCTTCTCTGTTTTTTGGCGCACATGGGAGTATCTCATTTCTTTGGCTATTCCTTTAATTTGCGTCAACGTATTAAACGTATTTGGTAACCTTATTATTATTAATTAAAAACAAGTAGTATGAATTTGTTTGGAATGAAAAAACATCGCATCAGGTCATTATGGCTACTGCTATTGTTACTTACGTGTAGTGTAACAGTATGGGCGCAAGGAAGTTCCGTCACAGGCCGTGTCTCTGATGAAAAAGGAGAACTGCTCATAGGGGTGAGTGTTCAGGAAAAAGGTACAACGAATGGTACCATTACCGATATGAATGGTCAGTATACCTTGAAGCTTTCAACAGGGAATTCTATTCTGCTCATATCTTATATAGGATATAAGCCGCAAAGAGGTAAAGGTAGCAAAGCAAAAAAAAATCGTAGATGTCGTTTTGGTGGAAGATGTGTCGTCACTGGATGAAGTGGTAGTAGTGGGTTACGGCAATCAGCGTAAAGTATCCGTGGTAGGCGCTCAGTCTACGATGGATGTGAAAGACATTAAGATGCCTGCTGCAAGTCTGTCTTCTGCTATTTCCGGACGCATTGCCGGGGTGGTTGCCGTTCAGCGTAGCGGCGAACCCGGTCACGATGAATCGGATATCTGGATTCGTGGTTTATCTTCCTTGCTCGGACAGAGTTCCAGTCCCCCTTGTGCTCGTTTGATGGGGTAGAACGTAGTTTCAACAATATCGACCCTGAAGATATCGAATCGTTTACAGTGCTGAAAGACGCTTCCGCAACTGCAGTATATGGTGTACGTGGTGCCAACGGAGTCGTGATTGTGAAAACCAAACCCGGTAAAGTAGGCAAACCGCAGTTTAGTGTGGACTATTACGAAAGTTTTACCCGCCTGACCAAGAAAGTAGATATGGCAGATGCCTACATTTACATGGATGCACGCAACGAGGCGCAGATGAATACAAGCGGTACACTTAAATATTCGGCTGCTTATATCGAAGCGACAAAGAAGGCCAACGGTTTATTGCCGAATGACAATCCCCGATTGTATAATCCTTACCTGTATCCGGCCATCGACTGGGCGGATAACCTGTTCAATGACTGGGGACACAACCGTCGCGGGAATATTAATATCCGTGGTGGTGTACCTAATGCAAACTATTATGCTTCATTGAGTTACTACGGAGAAACCGGTATGACCCGCAACTTCAAGCTGGAGAACTACAATACTCAGATGAAGTACGACCGTTATAACTTCACCTCCAATCTGAATCTGAAGCCGACTTCCAAGACGACGGTTGATCTGGGTTTTTCCGGTTATCTGGGACAGGGACACTATCCGCAGAGCAGCACCAGTTCGCTGTACGCAGCCTGTATGGATGTGAATCCGGTTATTTATCCTTTGTTGCTGCCCAACGGTACCGTGTCCGGTATCAACTCACAGCAAAAGTTCAACCCTTACGGTCTGCTGGCTCGCGGAGGTTATTATGATGAATTTTCCAGCCAGTTAAATTCTAATATCCGCGTGAAGCAGGACTTGGATTTCTGGAAGTGGAGCAAAGGACTTTCCGCTTCTGCCATGGTAGCTTTCGATACTTACAATTCACGTAAGAGAAAGTATAACCGGAATGAACCAATGTACACCTTTGCCGGTAAAACGGACGAAAACGGAATCTGGATAGAAGACACCTTGTTTGATGAAGAAACAGGCGATTACCTCTACTCGGTGCTGAAAGAAGCGGATGGTAGCCTGTCACTTCAGACACCGGAGCAATGGAGCAGCCGCACGGTGTATACAGAAGCATCCTTGAACTATGACCGTAGTTTCGGTGCTCATCGGGTAGGAGGTCTGTTGCTTTACAATCAGAAAGTATATTGGGATTTGAATGCGACGGATGTCATTGGCGGTATGCCTTACAAGCAACGCGGTTTTGCCGGACGTGCCACTTATTCATGGAACGACCGTTACTTCGCAGAATTCAATCTCGGCATCAATGGTTCGGAGAACTTCAGTCCGGGCAAGCGTTATGGTGTCTTCCCCTGCTTTTGGTCTGGGATGGGCAGTCTCCAATGAATCTTTCTGGAATCCGGTTCGCAAATACATTTCCTTCCTCAAATTCCGCTATACGGACGGATGGGTCGGCAGTGATACCGCAACAGGCAGACGCTTCATGTATCAGGGTGTGTTCACCGGTCTGACAAGGAACCATGTTCGGAACCAATTATACAAGTGCCAACGGTTATGGAGAAGAAAAGTATGGTGTGAATGTCACTTGGTCTAAATCCAGAAAGCAAGACTTGGGTATCGATATCAAGTTCCTGAATGATAATCTGTCCTTTGTAGTCGACTTTTTCAAGGAACGTCGCGACAACATCTTCCTGCAACGCAGTACAATCCCCAGCTACGCCGGATGGATCGAAAACCCTTATGCTAATCTGGGTGTCGTAGAAAACAAAGGTATAGAGCTGGCGATGGACTATACACAACGGTTGGGCAAGAAGACATTCCTTACGGTACGTGGCAATCTGACTTTCAATAAAGACAAGATTATAGAGAACGACGAACCGCCGGTAGACTATCCTTGGATGGAGACACGCGGTACGAATGTAAATGCGACTTGGGGATTCATAGCCGATGGGCTCTTTACCAGTCAGGCGGAGATTGAAGACCATGCTACCCAGTTCGGGACAGTACATGTAGGCGATATTAAATACCGTGACTTGAACGGAGACGGGGTGATCGACAACTATGACAAGACCGTCATCGGACGCGGTGATGTCCCCAGAATCTATTACGGATTCGGTGCCGACCTACAGATCGGAGACTTTTCTATCAGCGCCCTGTTTCAGGGAACCGGACAGGCCGACCGCTATCTGGACGGCATTTGTATCAAGCCTTTCTGGGATGACGAAGGCCGTGACAATGTCTTTGCCAACATCCACGACCGCTGGAGTCCCGACGATCCGACCAATCAGGATGTGTTCTATCCGCGCATGTATGTTGGCAGTGACGCCAACACGAATAATGTTCAGAAAAGTTCGTGGTGGGTGAAAGACGTCAGCTTCCTGCGTCTGAAGCAACTGAACATATCCTATAATATACCGAAAAAGCTGCTGGACAGATGTTTCCTCAAAAGTGCAAGCGTCTACCTCATGGGTACGAATCTGCTTACCTTCTCTAACTTCAAGCTGTGGGATCCGGAGCTGAACTCGAGTAATGGAACAGCTTATCCGAATGTATCCAGCTATTCGGTCGGAGTCAAGTTTAGTTTTTAACCCTAAAGTCAAATAATCGTTATGAAGAATAGAATAAAAACAATACCTGTTGGCTGCATCGATGTGTGTCGGACTGACTGCTTGCAGTGATTTCTTTTGAACCGATTCCCGGTGTGCAGTTTGGACTGGACGAAACGTTTGCCTCAAGCAAAGGACGGAAGAATATCTGAACAATGTATACAGCTACGTGCGTGAAGTGACAGATGCCATTCATCCGAACACCTACGGAGGTATCTTTACGGAAGCATCTTTGGACGGAGCAAACCGCTGGAACAAAACGTATGCGGAATGGACCAACGGCTCCTTTAACTCCGCTTCAGCTCAGGCAAGTGAATACTTTTCAAAGTACTATCAGGCAATAGCAAAAGCAAGTACGTTCATCCAGAACGTAGATAAATGTACAGAAGCCGCCGCCTCTACACGTGGAAAGTGGAAATCGGAAGCACGTGCATTGCGGGCATACTATTATTTTGAATTGCTGCGCCTTTACGGTCCCATTCCGTTGATTGGCGAAGATCCCATTCCTTTGGACGCTTCCTTGGAAGAACTGATTAAAGAACGTAATTCGGTAGACGAATGCGTAAACTTCATTGCTACGGAATTGCAGAGCGCCATTGATTCCGGCGATTTGCTCCAGAGAGCCGGAAAGGCAAACCTGGGACGTCTGGATGTCGCTACTTGTATGGCACTCAAGGCAAAGCTGTACCTCTATTGGGCAAGTCCGCTTTTCAACGGAAATACAGATCAGGCGTCAGTCAAGAATAAAGACGGCAAACAACTTTTCCCTCAGACCGAAGACAACTCCAAATGGGCTCAGGCACGCGATGCATATGAACGGTTTATGACCTTCGCAACCGGACAGGGATACAAGCTGACCGAGGTCTATACGAATGGAAAACTAGACCCCTTATGCTTCGTGCAGTGGGGCTGCGGGCGAGTTTTTCACCACAACCCTGGGAAGCTGTTGATGAACTGATTTTTGTGAAACTGAGAGATTTGTACGACTATACCTACTGGGTATGCCCTAAGTTTACCGACTTCCAGGATACCGATGTGACTGGCGGCGGTGGCTATTATACAACACAGGAAACGGTAGACCTGTTCTTTACGAAAGACGGACTGACCATCGAAGAAGATCCCGGCTATGACAAATTCGAGGGCATACCGAGCGCCAACAACTTCACATCCGGAAGATATTATGACCCCAATAACCCTTCCCGTCTTTACTTTGACGCCGATAAGTCCAAAGTGCTGAAACAGTGGAAAGACCGTGAACCGCGCTTTTATGTGAATATTACCTATAGCGGCTCTATCTGGCTGAACGAAGGTAAGTACAATGAGGAAATGCGCACAGACTTCACCAACGGTGCAAACGGAACCTGCGGCAAGTCCAAAACCTCCGGCGACTGTCCGGATTCGGGATACTTGATCCGTCGGGGTGCGAAAGCTTCTAACAACAACGGCTCGAAACACTTCTCTCCGGTACTTCGTCTGGCAGATATGTATTTGGGATATGCCGAAGCACTTTGTATGTGCAGCGATCTCGATAATGCCCTGACTTATCTGAATAAAATCCGTGTCCGTGCAGGCATTCCCGAATATACATTTACCGCAACAGCCGGCAAAATAACCTGTCCGAAGACACAGACCGATCTGCTGAACCGTATCCGCCGCGAACGTCTGGTTGAACTAGTCTTCGAATGGAACCGCTATTTCGATGTGCGTCGCTGGAAAGTGGCGGAAGGACAGAATGATCCCGACATTGGATCTATCCGGCATATCACACCGGAGGCGAAGGAGGCAAAGTATACGGTATGAATATGGACAAGGATTATCCGGCATTCTTCGAAAGGACCTCTTTTGAGACTCGTGTAGCATTTACGAAAAAGCAATATTTCATGCCGATACCTTATGATGACCTGCCGTCGTATCCCGTCACTGGTACAAAACTTAGGATGGTAATACGATATTCGAACAATAACGCTTAAACAAGAAGATTATGAAACATTGGAAAGATATAGCTTTCGGGTTGTTTGTCTCACTGACACTGGCTGCCTGCTACGGTGAGGAAGACAGCTTCGCAACTCCTGACATCTATAAAGATTATCAGCCTGTACTGAAAGACGGGAATACCGTAGCCGGATATGCGGCTGCCCCTCTCAAAGAGGCGAAATATGATGAGGTGCTGAATGAACTTTACCTCACGTGGGACGGCAGTAACTCTGGCTGGGAAAAGAGAGATGAATATGTGGGAGTGGAAGTAGAATTCAACTCCCTGCTCTCCGGCAAAAAGATAAAGCGCGTCATGATCCCGAATGTCGGTGATTTTGGCAACCTGACTGTGAAAAGGCGGGATTATGGCAACGAGCCGACCACTCTGCGTCTGAGTAAATATCGTACAGTAGTGGTTACAGACCGTTACGGTGTAGAGGAACTTCGTTTCCGTTCTATCTACAAAGATGCCGACGGTGCCCGGCAGACAAGTGACTGGACGAATCTGAGCGATCAGGCGGATAAGTATGAACTTCAAGTGGATATGAACGATGCTGCCTGGCAGTATTTTAAAAACAGCCAGGCGACACAAGTTCAGATTTCCTTTGAGAGTGATTCGGAGATACGTCCCGTTTCTGCATTGTATAATCTGATAGGTAACGGAGACGAGGCTGCTACTCAGGAAGAGTTCCGGAAATGGTATTATATGGATTGTGCGGCTATGTCATTCGACCCCTATAATCTGGCTTTCGACCCTTACGGCAAACTGCGGGTCTTTATCAAGAAAGACCAGACCGGAGGAGCGTATGCGATAGATTACCCCACCCATAACGAAGGAAGAGGTATTGTTTATCCGGCTTCGGAAAGCAATCCGAACGATGCGTGGTGGAAACTGCCGGACATGCAGCATGTGTTTATGCACGAGATGGGACACTGCGTGCAGTGGATGCCCAAACAAGGAAAATATATCATGGAAGGTGTGCAGGATTGTGACCGACAGGGGTATCAGGAAGGATGGCCGGACGCTGTGAAAGTAGCGAGCAAAGGATATATTCTGGCTACGCAAAAAGAAGAGTATCAGGCCGCTATCGCCAAGTCTTACCGGAATCCGCAGAGTGATAAATACTTTGTCTGGCAGGTTGACTATAATACTTCCGGTGCTTTTATGAGCTGGCTGCGTCTTTATAATGGCGACTTCGTGCGTATGTTGCCGTGGACGGTGCTGATGGACGAACTGACCAACCAGTGGAGCCTGGAGGATGCGGTGAAGTATATCCTGAAGGAGAGCTACCCGGACATTACGATGGAAGAACTCTGGAACGAATACAAGACAGAGGTGGAAGTGTTCCTGCAAAATAACTAATAGAGCAACCTTTAAAAAACAACTATGATGAAGAAAGTATTATTTGCATTAGCTGTGCTGTGCACGAGCTTTTGGAGTTGCAATACCTTGGATTTGAATGACGTGGGCTACGGAGATGGTGACCGTCTGAAGGCTTCCTCCGTTAAAAAAATATTGTATGGCACAGCCGATGGCTGTTGGAAAGCTGACTATCAGGGGCACGAGTTTTACTTCCAGTTTCATGAAGACGGAACAGTGACATTGGATTCGGACTTTCTGGAGATGGCGGTAGAAGGAAAAACATCATTCTCTGCCAAAGGCAAGGAAGTGGCACTGGATATTGAGAATTGCGATGTCCATCTGCAAAACCTAGGTAGTGAATTTGCAGATACCAAGTTTGTCGTATCAGAGATTCCGGCAGAAGGAGAGGCACCACAGCTGAACTTATACGGTGAATCTACCGGCAATACCATTGAACTGCAGCCGACTACACAGGCATACATCGATGGTAAAGTTGCTTCAAAAGCGGACTTTACCGAACTCTTTGAGAAAAACTTATTGGATAATCAGTCCATCTGTGACGCTTCCGGCAATTTTATCGGTTATTATGGCTTGGTACTAAATGGTGTCAATGATCTTTCTGTCAAGGTAATAACGATTGAAAACAAGGATGGAAGCGATGCGAACGGCCATACGCAATATTATGAATCTAAACTGACGAAAGAAGGGCAAATCTTCAAACTGGACACGCCGGTAGAACAGATTAAATCGGTGAACGGAGCCACTTATGCCTTCAAAGCCATTGATTGCACCGGTGATGCGGTGGCGGTAGACGGTATGTCAAATGTAACCCTGACCTCCAACAAGGGAGCGGTCAATGACTTCGACTATGTGACTTCCGGAGGAAAATTCACACTCGGAAAAGCGCAGGATCACGGTGCCGCTTGCGATGAAATATGGGCGGGAACAGGCGGACAGGCTACAAGCTCCGGCGGAACAATTGCCGATATAAATGCCATGAGTTATGACTACGGATGGAGTGGAAGTCCAAAACAAAGACCGCTCGTTATCTGGACATGGTGGTTTGGCAAACCTCGCTTTCCCGAGCAGTGAAGAAGGAGCAAGCATCCTGATGAATAATTCCGATAAAGACCGTGTCTTATTTAAGAACATATCCGGCAGCGGACAGACTTGTGGCGGCGGTATCTTAATGCGACGGAAGTGGCCGAGATAAATGCCTACTGTAAAGACCTGATAGATACTTGGTTCAATGAGAAAGGGCTTTTTTTTGTTGTTCGTCACGACCGTCAGAGTGCAGGAGATAAATTCTACATCTATCTTTTTTGTGTCCCGATACGGAAGCTACTTCGAAAGGTGGAATGTGGATGAAGTATCAGAGAGACTGAGAATGAATGTGAATAAGATAGTATAAGCTAATGATACTAATGTACTTAATTAATAATTAATAAATAAATAGATGATGAAAAGACTGTTTTTACAGATGATCCTGGGTATAACTTCGGTGTTATGCCTGAATGCTCAAACCAAGTCGTTGCACCAGCTGCAACAGGAATTCGTTGATTTACGCTGTGGTATGTTCATTCATTTCAACATGCCGACCTTCTTTAATGAGGACTGGCCGGACCCGGATGCTGCTCCCGAGCTTTTCAACCCTGTCAGGATGGACTGCAAACAATGGGCAAAAGCGGCAAAATCAGCCAACATGACCTACGGATGTCTGACAACGAAACATCATAGCGGTTTCTGTATATGGGATACTAAAACGACCGATTATAGTGTAATGAGCAGCCCGTTCAAACGTGACGTGGTAAAAGAATATGCCGACGCATTCCGTGCCGAAGGGATGAAAGTGATGCTCTATTATTCGATCCTCGATACGCATGCCCGCCTGCGTCCCAAGTGTATAACTCCGCAGCATATCGAAATGATCAAGGAGCAACTTCGCGAACTGTTGACCAACTATGGTGAAATAACAGCTTTGATCATTGACGGTTGGGATGCCCCGTGGTCACGTATCTCTTACGATGACGTACCTTTTGAAGATATTTATCGTCTGGTCAAATCAATCCAGCCCAACTGTCTAGTGATGGATCTGAATGCAGCGAAATATCCTGCCGAGGCTTTGTTTTACACGGATATCAAGTCTTACGAACAAGGAGCCGGACAGCATATCTCGAAAGATACCAACCGTCTGCCTGCCTTGTCTTGCCTGCCGTTACAGCAGAACTGGTTCTGGAAAGAAAGTTTCCCGACTACCCCCTGTGAAGTCTCCGGCACAAATGGTCAATGATAATATCATCCCGATGGGCAAATCCTACTGTAACTTTATCCTGAACGTAGCTCCCAACAGAGACGGCTTGATGGATGCCAACGCCTTGAAAGCTCTGAAGGAAATAGGTAAACTGTGGAAGAACGACGGTCGTGTAGCAACGGTTCCCGAAGCGGATGCTCCTATTATATCTTCCAACATTGCCAAATATCAGCCTGCCGAAGGTACATGGAGCAGTGACTATGCTATCATGGACTTTGCCAATGACGATGATTTCGGGACCTGCTGGAATTTCTAATCCTGAAGTGAAAGTGCCCTGGTATTCGGTTACTTTTGAGCGCGAGAAACCTTTCAATATGGTGGTTATTACGGATCGTAACAATGACCGTTTGCAGGAATACCGTCTGGAATACCGTGCGGGTGGTACATGGAAACCCCTTTACGAAGGTAAGGCTCCTACCGGTCTGCGTGTGAAAATCCACCGTTTCGATACGGTTTGGGGAGATGCGGTACGAATGACTGTCTTAAACTCTAATGGTACTACCTCCATTGCAGAGTTCGGGGTATATTGTGAGAGAAGATGATGAATTTATCTTAGAGTTAAATCATTGATTTTATATAGAATCACCATCAGGTAAAGTCGTGTTTTTTGATGGTGATTCTATTTCATCCAACTCTTTATCGTACGTCCGTACTTCCCTTTTTGTGGGACTTGCGTGTAGAATAATATTTGGATTTAGGCCAAACATTTGTATCAGCTTTCTAATGGTCTATCCGATGGCTTTTGTTACTTTTCTTACTTATTAATGTCTCATTTATATTATATTTAGTATATTTGTTCCCGCTTTATCTAATAAGACATGAACAATAACACTTGCTATTAATATAATGAGAAGATGTCTGATATTATGCCTTTTTACATTTATTAGTTCGTTGGTCTGTTGGGCTGATGCGGGTAAAGATGCTTATCTTTTTCGGAAAGTCGATTATCAACAAGGGCTTTCTAATAGTGCTGTGCTTTGCCTCTATCAGGATAAAGCAGGGCTGATGTGGTTTGGCACTTATGATGGCGTGAATTGTTATGATGGGAAAGGTATCGAGGTCTTTCGTTCTGATTTCTCAATGAAAAAGACGTTGAGTAACAATGTCATTCATTCTATTCAGCAGGCAGATAGCAGTTGTTTGTGGATTACTACACATTTGGGAGTTAATCGTTTTTCGCAAGATTCGCGTCAGGTAGTGGGATATTATGATTTTACAGGTGATTATTATCTGCATTCCAATCCGAAAGGAGATACTTGGGTAGTAAGCGATGAAGGAATCTTTTATTATAATACTTATCATAAAAAGTTTGTCCATCTCAAAAAAATATAGAGACTCCTGTCGAGAATATGGATCAGCGTGCTTTTGTCACGGATGATGGTGTCTTATGGACTTTTCCACGGAATACAGGTAGTCTGATTCAATGTTCATTAGATGGCTTTGACCGGGATACATTGTCTGTCCATCCTACTGTTTCATCTTCTGATTTTCATGCAAAACCTATCGATAATGTATTTTATCAGAATGGCATTCTCTGTTTTGTGGATGCAGAGCGGGATCTTTATGTATATGATATTTCCAGAAGGTCTAAAATCTATATTCGTAACCTTTCTTCGTTGGTGCAACGATATGGGAAAGTTGTGGGAATTGTTCCTTTTTATGAAGACATTATAATTGCTTTTCAAACCAATGGTTTAGTACGTTTGCGCACCTCGAAAAAATATGAAGAAGAAGTGGTGGACCGTAATGTACGTATATATGATATTTTCCGCGATCCTCATCAGAATATTCTTTGGGTAGCTTCTGATGGGCAGGGAGCTGTCATGTACGCTAAGAAGTACTCGATAGCCACTAATCTGATGCTTAGCAAACTATCATCCAATCTAAGTCGGCAGGTACGTTCTGTCATGACAGACAAATATGGCGGATTATGGTTTGGTACGAAAGGAGATGGACTTTTGCATGTACATGACTATGAAGGTGGTATGGATGCTTCTGCTACTACAGTTTACTCTCCAGTAGGCAGGCAGGATGCCTCATCTTATACCCGTTGGAATAGAGAGTTTCAAGCATACTCATTAAAACAAAGCCGTTATATGGATGGCTTTTGGGTAGGATCGGGTAATCCCGGACTGTTTTATTATTCTTTTGCAGATAAAGCCTTGCATTGTGTTGAGGATAAGTCTGCAGATCCTGTTATCGAAATACATGATATCTATGAAGAGAATGACAGCGTACTCTATGCGGTTACGGCTGGGGTCGGATTTCGTAAATTGATATTGGAGAGGAAACAAGGGGAGATTCACCTCAAATCGCAAAAGCGTTATCATTTCTTTTATGAACAAAAAAGAGATAACCATGTTTTATCCTATGTTAGCTGAAGGAGATTCCATTCTTTGGTTGGGAAGCCGGGAAAAAAAGGGTTAATTCGATTTGATAAACAGACAGAAGAATATAAAGTCATTTCTTTGAAAGAAATATTGCATAAATCTGTTGATGATGTACTTAGCCTGCATCGTGCTAAAGATGGTAGGATGTATGTAGGAACAACATCGGGACTAGTGTGTTTGACCTTTAATAAGGAACAAATCAGTGCCTCCTATATCGGTAGAGAACAAGGGTTGCTTAATGATATGATTCATGGCATATTGGAGGATGCAAATGGTTTTTTATGGCTTGGCACTAATCGTGGACTTATTAAATATAATCCCAAAAACACTTCTTCGCATGCTTATTATTATGCCGCCGGTGTGCAGGTGGGCGAGTTTAGTGATGATGCCTATTATCAATGTCCTTATACCGGACGTCTTTTTTCTTTGGAGGCATTGACGGTTTGCTTTATCTGGATAAGGAAGTGGCGACAGCTCCGGAATTCTATCCGAACATATTATTGCGTAAGCTAATGATTGGACGTAAGGAGGTTAATTTGGGGGATTATTATACCGATGGTGGCAAAGCGTTAAGTTTTAAAGGAGCGAAGGCTTCTTTTTCCCCTTTCTTTTGTTGTTCCAGACTTTCTTACTGGAGGGGATGTGGAATACTCCTATATGCTGGACGGATTTGATAAAGACTGGACCTCGTTTAGTAGTATAAATGAAGCATCGTATCTAGAAATACCTTCGGGTAGCTATGTTTTAAAGGTCCGTTATAAGAAAGATGTATTTAATACGGAATATAAGGTATTTTCTATCCCTTTGTACATTCTTCCGCCTTGGTATCTTTCTACGGTAGCCTATGTCATTTACTTGCTGTTTTTCATATTAATAGCCGGTTATCTGATTCATTTATTAAGAAAATATTTTCTCCAGAAGCGTATGATGCAGCGGCTGTTGACAGCAGAAAGCAATGAAGCTCTACCGGAGTCCGCCAGTCTTAATCGTGAGTTACTGAATCGTTTTACGTCCATTTATCGCTCTTGTGATCAGTTGCGTGCGGAAAATCTCCCTTATGAACAGCGTCTCAGAATTATGGAGCAGGTACACGAGACGGTTATTGCAACTCTTTTCCGTCCGGGAACTTTGGCTGTAGAGGAACTTAAGTCATTTTTCCCTACGGAATATGCGATTACTGGTTGTATGTGCATGAAAGAGCTCTCTATAGAAGTCTTGCATGTGTTGGAAGGACAGGGCGTTGATATATCTTCTGTAAAAACTTGCTATACCAGAACACTTTGTTTATCCTGTTTATAAGAATGCTTTACGCTGTATGCTCTATTGGTGTTACCTTTATATTGGCGGAGTAAAACATAAGTCGGATATTGTAGTGGATGTGAAGGAAGAGGAAGGACGGATGTTGCTGCAGTTCTCTGCTGTAGATGATACTCTGAAGGAATTATATAAGCAACTTTCCGGTTCGGAAGAAGAGGGAAGAAGAGATAGTAAGGAAACAGAAGAGGCGATAACTACCCGCCAATTACTGTTTTTCTGTGCAAGCGGCTTTGAGACAGCTAAATGTCACGCTTCACTATGCCGACAGAGAAAAGGATCATTTATTGACGTTAGCCTTTGAACCGGCTATCATCAAAGGAGACTGAAGAGCATGGGAAGAAAAACGGTTCTTCTGCTGGAGGATAGGGATGAAATGGTATGGCTGATAAGTGATCTCTTAGCAGATGAATTTGTTGTTTGTCCGGTGAAAAGTGTACAACTTGCATTTGAAGAAATACGTAGATCGGCTCCTGCTTTGTTACTAGTTGATATGTTGATGTATGCAAAAGCAGAGAGTGACTTCCTGGAATTATGTGAATAAGAATCGTACTCAACTTTCGAAAACGGCATTTATTCCAATGTTAAGTTGGAAAGTAAGTTCGTCCATTCAGCGCGAATTGATTATGTGGGCTGATTCATATATTGTACTTCCTTATGATATTATATTTTTGAAAGAAGCCGTCAATAAAGCTATTTACGGTACTCGAGAAGCAAAGCAGATTTATATGGAAGAGCTTGGTGACTGGGCCGGACGCATTGTTTGTACTACAGAAGAACAAAGGCGGACTTTATCCGGAAACTGTTGCAAGTGATAGAACAAAATCTTGACCAGGAAGAATTGGGATCAACCTTAATTGCCGACCGTATGGCGATGAGTCCGCGTCAATTCTATCGCAAGTTTAAAGAAATATCCAATGCGGCTCCCAGTGACTTGATAAAGAGTTATCGGATGGAGAAGGCTGCACGATTGTTGCAGAATGAAGAACTTTCTATTCAGGATGTTATCGCTGAAGTTGGTATTTCCAGCCGTTCCTATTTTTATAAAGAGTTTACCCGCCGATTTGGAATGACGCCGAAAGATTATCGGGAGCAACTCCGATAATGCTATCCCCACTATCTTATTCTTTACTAATTGAGTTTTATGGATGTATTACCCGAATCCTTAGATCAGTAATTCCGGATAATTAAGTCTTTCGAGGTCCTTATTTATTCGTTCCACTATAGTTGGGCGCAAGAGGAACTATAGTGCTTCTTGCGTCCAACTATAGTGGAACGAAAGGGAAACTACAGTAGAACGAATGAATTTGGACTGATAAGAAATTAGTTTTTCAAAGTCTTTCGGTTAATGATTCGGGTTTTCTTCATTCCTTCTGTTCTTTGGTCGTTTGGGGTGACAGATATATTTGAATTCATGTCTGTATAGATTTTATTTATTACTACTTACGAATAAACTTTTTTAATAAAAGTGGCGAAAATGCGGCTATTATAACTTGATACAATGTGCGCAAACTTGTGCTCTGTTTGTGCGCATGAATGAATGCTATGTGTTGATATATAGATGTTTATAATGTGCTTTATTTCTCCTTTCTGTTCTATGAATGAGCATTCTTATTTTGACATAATTTTGTCACTTCTGCGGAATATTCTTAATATTAAAAGTTTTTAATTTGCTTCCGCTTATAAGAATTATATAGGCGATTGATAACCTTAGTATTAATTAAAAAAAACAAAGTAACATGAATTTGTTTGAAATGGAAAAACATCACACAAAGACATTGTGGCTATTGGCATTACTGCTAACATTTAGTACAGTAGTGTGGGCACAAGGTACTCCTGTAACAGGGCGTGTGTCTGATGAAAAAGGCGAATTGCTCATTGGAGTGAGCGTTCAGGAAAAAGGTACTACGAATGGTACCATAACAGACACCAATGGTCAGTATAATCTGAAACTGACGAGTAACAATCCCATTCTTATCGTATCCTATATAGGATATAAATCACAAGAGGTAAAAGTAGGCAAACAGAAAGTGCTGGACGTAATTCTTGCAGAAGATGTATCGTCACTGGACGAAGTGGTAGTTGTGGCTTACGGACATCAACGTAAAGTATCGGTAGTAGGTGCGCAGTCATCTATGAAAATAGAAGATATAAAGATGCCGACGGCTAATTTATCTTCTGCTATTGCTGGACGTTTGCCGGGTGTAGTAGCTGTGCAACGTTCAGGAGAACCGGGGCATGATGATTCCGATCTTTGGATCCGTGGTATTTCTACACTGGCGGGTCAGAACTCTAAACCATTGGTATTGGTGGATGGTGTGGAACGTAGTTTCAATAATATCGACCCTGAAGATATTGAGTCGTTTACGGTGCTGAAAGATGCTTCTGCCACAGCTGTATATGGAGTACGCGGTGCTAATGGTGTAATTCTGATTAAAACCAAACCGGGTAAGGTGGGCAAGCCGCAATTCTCAGTAGACTACTATGAAGGTTTTGTGACATTGACAAAGAAACCTGAAATGGCGGATGCCTTTTACGTATATGGATGCTGCCAATGAAGCGTATATGGATACTAGAGGCAGTATGTTATATTCTCCTCAATATATTGAGGCTACGAAGAAAGCCCATGGATTACTACCGAATGATAATCCACTGATGTTCAATCCTTATTTGTATCCGAACGTTGATTGGATGAATGAATTATTCAATGACTGGGGACATAATCGTCGTGTAAATGTAAGTGTGCGTGGTGGTGTACCTAATGCCACTTACTACGTTTCATTGAGTTATTATAATGAAAAAGGTCTGACACGTACCGCTGAAATGGAGAACTATGATGCTAACATCCGTTACGACCGCTACAATTATACCGCTAATTTGAACTTGAAGCCAACAGAAACGACTACTATTGATTTGGGCTTCAATGGTTTCCTGTCTATGGGTAACTATCCGCAGCAATCTACCAGTGACTTGTTTGCGTCAGCCATGGAGATTAATCCGGTCTATTTGCCATTAATGATGCCTGATGGTTCTTGTACCAGGTATCTCTACCAATGGTGACCTCCGTAACCCGTATGCTGATTTGACTCGTCGTGGTTACAAAAATGAAGCAAGAAATCAGTTGAACTCCAACATTCGTTTGACGCAAGACCTTGGTTTCTGGAAGTGGAGTAAAGGGCTTACCGCCTCTGCCATGTTGGCTTTCGACGTGCATAACAGTCGTGACCTGAAGTATAACAAGCGTGAAGATACTTACAATTTTGCCGGAACTAAAGACGAAAACGGATTGTGGAATGATGATGTATTTGATGCAGATGGCAATTATCGGTATGCACTGACCTATACAGGACATAAAGATCTTGCATTTGACCAGGGCGCTTCCGACTCTAGAAGTACTTACTTTGAAGCTTCTTTAAATTACGACCGTTCGTTCGGTTTGCATAGGATAGGTGGTCTTTTACTTTATAACCAGAAGATTTACCGTTCAAGTTCAGACAATCTGATTGGTTCTTTGCCCTATAAGCAACAAGGTTTGGCTGCCCGTGCCACTTATTCATGGAACGACCGTTATTTCTTCGAGGCAAACCTTGGGTATAATGGTTCCGAGAACTTCAGTCCAGAAAAACGTTTCGGTTTCTTCCCTGCATTTGGTCTTGGCTGGGCTATCTCTAATGAGGCTTGGTGGGAATCTTTGCAAGAAACTGTTTCTTACTTTAAAGTGCGTTATACAGATGGCTTAGTTGGTACGGATGCTGTAACAGGACGGCGTTTTATGTACCTAGACCAGATGGCGAGCGTAGATGGTTATCGTTTTGGCGACCAGAATAACGGTGTTGGTGGTTGGGGGTTCAGCAAGTACGGAGCCAATGTCGGTTGGTCTACTTCCCGCAAGCAAGACTTAGGTGTTGACTTAAAATTTTTCAAAGACAATCTTTCGCTGACATTAGATATCTTTAAAGAACATCGTAAAGACATCTTTATTACCCGACGCGTTATTCCTGATTATTCCGGGTTCGTAGAAATGCCTTATGCTAATTTGGGAGTGGTAGACAATAAGGGTTTTGAAGCTACATTGGAATATACACAGCAACTCGGTAAGAAATGTTTCCTGACTGTCCGTGGTAACTTCTCATGGAATGAAGATAAAATTATAGAGAACGATGATCCCCGGGTACAGTATCCGTGGATGGAAAAAAGAGGAACGAACGTGAACGGACGTTGGGGATGGATCGCCGAAGGGTTATTCACTAGTGAAGAAGAGATCATGGACCATGCCAAGCAGTTTGGTGAAGGGCATCCGGGACAGATTTCGAAAGTGGGTGATATCAAATATAAGGATTTAAATGGTGACGGAGTAATTGACGATTATGATAAATGTCTGATAGGTCAGGGTGACGTACCTAAGATTTATTATGGTTTCGGTGCAGATTTACAATTAGGTGATTTCTCTGTCGGTGCACTCTTTGCCGGAAATGCCAAGGCAGACCGTTGTTTGGGAGGAAATGCCATGTATCCTTTTAATGATGGTTCAGGTATTACGAACTTGTTTGCAAACATTACTGACAGATGGTCTGCTGACAATCCGACTAATCAGGATGTATTTTATCCTCGTTTGCATCATGGAAACAATGCGAATCAAAATAATATGAAAACCAGCACATGGTGGCAGAAAGATGTCAGTTTCCTGCGTCTGAAACAGTTGACTATTGCTTACCAACTCCCGAAGAAGTTGATTAATCAAACATTCCTGAAGAGTGCGCGTATTTATGTGATGGGCACCAACCTATTGACATTCTCTAAGTTCAAATTATGGGATCCGGAGTTGAATACCAATAATGGTACTGCTTATCCTAATGTACGTACTTATTCAGTAGGTGTGAATGTAAGTTTTTAATAATAATCAGTTAGCAAGAAGGATATGAAAAAATATATTTAAAATAGGAACTTTGGCGCTGTGTTTGGTGGTCGGACTTAGTTCGTGCAATGATTTCTTCGATGCAATCCCC
>VOFJ01002769.1_pt1 | contig 47367 bp, 71 predicted proteins | sample 5384081 | NCBI WGS metagenome assembly VOFJ01 (sample SAMN12384729, study PRJNA508395) | human gut metagenome | isolation source: healthy gut I | host: Homo sapiens
AAGACTTATCATTGTTTTGGGGAAGTACTGCACTGTCCGTCGGAGATGGATACCACATGATGCCTGGGAAAGGGGCACTAAGAATTTCGAAGTAGATATCCTTTATCTGGCAACCGGCGCAAATTCGCATCCTTGCTCAATTGCGCCTTGCCGGCACGTCCATGTGCCGGCATTGCCTGTTGCAGGACGAAATTCTAAGAGCCCCTAACAATCCTCATAAGGCATCCGTATTCCGACGAACCGTTCAGTACTTCCAGACAAAGCAATAATCCGCACTTTCCCATTTCCCAATCACCGAACTACGGGATAATTAAATTTTTAGAGTCATTATAAGGATTATAATTTTGAAACCCGTGTCAGCCTGTCCGTTAAAGGAAGATGCATAACAAAAGTCTGTTAGTGGCACTTGGAATTTTGGAAAAATCTGGCAAACGCTGGCACAGGGATGTGCCAGCGAGGTGCATCTGAGCATGGATGCGAATATGCACCGGTTGCCGGAAAAAAAAGCCAATAAGCAGAACAAAATTCTTAGTGTCACTGCAGACGTTGTATCGCATCTGACTTCAATGGACAGCTGGCACGGACGAAATAATAATAGTCTTATGATACAAAATTGATTGCAAGCAGGAAAAGGAGAAAAATATGTTTCAAGATCGGTTGCCATTTATCATCATCAAAAGGCTTCCTCGCTATGGCAAAGCAGGCAGAGGAAATCAGACAATACATTTCAGTTTTTACCAAATCAAAAGAGGCAGCAAAGCAAAGTTTAGATGTGAAGATATGGCTGCATATCAACGGTATGCTGCGAACATGGCATCGAACGGGTCTGCCAGCCACCCAATAAATACCTGCGGCAAGATGAGCAATTTACAGGAGTTTGCCAAGAGGAAATCGCGGATGATTTACGGCGTTTAGAGGAGATACCGGACTACAAAAAATATAATTTTCATCCTGGCAGCCATGTGCAGCAGGTGGCAGTTGAAATCTTCGTGCATTGGAGGGAAAGTCTTAAATGAAATCATGTGGCAGGAGCAGAAAAAACAAAAACAGCGCCGTTTGAGACCATGGCTGAAAAGGAAACAGAAGCAGAAGAAACTTTTGAAGAACTACAGGAGATTTTGGCAGGGCAAAAAATATCCGGAGAAAAATGGAGTCTGTCTGGATACCTGCCATGTTTTTTGATGGCGGCTATGATATCTGGGGCATAGCTTAGAGGAAGTATTAGAAGAATTTGAGCCCGCATTATCGGACTGGATAAGTTTTGTGTGCCATTCATTTGAATGAAAAATGTATGGGGCAGCCATAAAGACCGTCATGAATGTCTGGGTGCAGGCAATCTGACCATGGATGCCATTGTGCGGATAATCAACCATCCGGCATTGAAAAACTGCCATTTTACCTGAAACACTCGAATGATTTAGAAGGATATACCAGAGAGATTGCCATGTTAAAAGCGGCAAGAAAGGATTAGCTTAAAGGTTAAGTTTTTCGGAAAAAAGAACGATATATCAGGTATAAGATGGATGGAGGCAATTTTGTGTCTTAAAATTAGAGGAGAAATATGATTCGTGTAACAGGAAATAACAGCCTTTTGATGAGTTCGCTGAATACGGACAGAACAATGATACAAAAAGGTGGACTTGTTAAAAAGAGCAGTGAGACAGAGAAGAGCAGCAAAATAACCGGGAAAAAGAGGAAGAATATGACAGTGTCAAGAAGTCTGCATCCTCACTCAAAGCAAGTGCAGCAGTATTAAGTGAAACAGGAGAGGATTCCATTTTTTGCCAAGGCAGAAGAAAGCGGAGATTATTCCGATTTGATTTCACTGATAGAGCGTTTACCGGAGATTATAACAGTCTCTTAGAAAGCCTGTCAGACCTTGATACAGACAAATCTGCAAATTACAGCAAGGAATTAAAAAGCATTATTTCCGGTCAGAGTGAAGCGTTACAGAAGGTCGGCATTACCGTAGACAGTAATGGAAAACTTGTAATAGATGAGGAAACTCTGAAAAATGCAGATAAGAAGGAATTAAAAGACCTGTTCCAGGGAGAAAATTCCGTTGCAGGAAAAGTTGCGGATAAAAGCATTTACATCGGAGCAAATGCTGCGGCTGACCAGTATGTGGACAGTTGTGCCAACTATACAGCAGGTGGTACATCCGGGCAGAATATGTCCAGATGGCAAATCTGATAGGCAGTTACTTAGACTCTCTTTCTTGAGATTAAAGCGTCACTAAGTCAGAAAGAAGCGGTTCAAAAAATAACACCCTGCAAAGTATCATCCGAAAGCGACTGCGAATAGGAAATACAGGAAGCAATAAAATGAGCTGCCTGTGTGGTACATTCTTGTAAGGAGAAGCCCCGTAAGGTAAGTGCCGATACAATACTGACGAAGATGTCGCCGGTTCCGGGATACCCCGGACCGGCTTTTTTCGTGGAAACAGTATCCACATTTCCAGTGTTATCGGAAATATAGTTAAGGAAAGTGCCGCCCTTTGGACAGCCGGTAATAATACATTTTTTCGCACCCAGTGCATGAAGCTTTTTGAAATGGCAGAAAGCTCCGAATCGGTGCAGTCATGCTCCGGATAAGGCGTATCTGTTAAAAGGCAGGCTTCCGTCAGATTTGGTGTGATAATATCACCCCGGGATACAAAGTCTTTCATGTGATTGCAGAATTCCGGCGTAATATGCTGATAGGCTCTGCCGTGGTCACCCATTACCGGGTCTATAAAAAAGAGGTTTTTCGGTGAGAGAATCATAGTAATCGGAAATGGCATGAAGCTGTTCTTTTGCACCAAAGGTAGCCGCAGTAGATGCCGTCCCAGTTCATGGAAAGAATATTCAGTGCAGCAAAATAATCCTTAAGCTGTCCGGTTAAATCAATTTTCAAGTGGGTAGGGAAACCGGTATGATTGCTGAAAACAGAAGTAGGCACAGGGATTCCCTGTACCTTACATGCACTTACCACCGGGAGGGACACGCTCATGGAGCAGCGTCCCACACCGGATATATCATTGATAATCAGAAGCTTTGGTGGTAAAGTATTTAATTTCATGCACATGCGTTTTCCTTTCCAAGACGTGGTAGCATATTAGATTTTGCCAGTACCGGACGGAGTGCCATGTATACAGCAGTCGCTACGATAACGGATAATACTGCATTAATGCTGGTTGCTGCAATGTTAATAGAAAGTGTAACTTCTGCTGCCGGTTTTCCTAAGATAACCAGTTTGTAGAAGTAGCCGAACAGTGGGTCAAAAACAACGTTGAATAACAGTCCGCAGATACTTGCGATAACAACCCATTTGAAAACGTGCCTGCTATCTTTGGAAGTGGAAATTTTACCGATTTTGTGTGCAACCAGACCGGTAATCAGACCGATGCAGAATTTTAAGATAAAAGTCTTTGGTGCGTATACAATGTAAATCGGGTCTAAAAAGGTCGCCGATTGTCATACCGATGGCACCGCCAATTCCACCATAAACACCGCCTAACAATAATGCACCTAATAACACATACCGCGTTCCCAAGGTGGATAGATGTGGCATCTCCGCCAGGAAGTGCGATTTTAATCTGTAAGAATGTGAATACCACATAGGAAAGTGCTGCCATAAGAGCAGTCAGTACAAGTTTGTAGATTCTTTCGTTTTTCATCATAAAGTCCTCTTTTCTTTTTCTCTTTGTTGCGGTTTATCATAAAACAGAAATGGCATTATAAAAACATCCAATTTTGATAAAAATGACCATGCCAGTTTAAAGATGAAGAGCAAGTTTTTTATGAACGTAATAATAAAAGAGTCAAGGGAAAGGCATATGGTAAGGCGTATAAATAAAAGTCTTTTCAATTTATGTAGAGAAAGGTATAATAAAATTGCTGGTAAAGTTCAAAAATTACAGTTTATATATGTTATATATGGGAGGATGAAAGAATTGACAGAACAAGGAAGAGTAAATAAGACTGCAATGACAGGGCATACAATTATGGGAATCTTATTGGCACTGGTTAATTTTTTGGAAATTTTCAAAACTTCCAAGAATGTAGTTTATGTGGCGGTGCTTATTGTGCTGGCACTTGGACCGGTGGTGGCAGAATGGATTTGCTATAGGAAAGATCAGGAGACAAAAGCAATCAAGCACCTTTTGGGGATTGGATTTGCAGTATATTATACGGTGGCACTGATAGGTGCCGGCAATCAGTTGGTTTTTGTATATGTAATACCGATGTTTATTTTGATTTCTGTATTTTCAGATTCGAAATATGCATTGGAACTTGGAATTGGAGCAACTATCGTAAATCTTATTTCTATTGTAGTACATACCATGAAAGGCCAAGGTGAGGGACCTGCTTTCTATGGAACAGAGATTATTATACTGATTTTGACAACAGCACTTTCTTATTGCAGTTCTGCTGTTTTACAGAAATCGTTTTTATCAAGGCTGGGTGAAATGAATCAGGCAAAGGGACAGTCTGATACCATGCTTCAGAAAATTTTAGAAGTATCTGATGCCATGACGAAGAGGATTAATGGAATGTCTGATGAAGTAGAATTACTTGGCAGTGGTGTCAGTGATACCAGAAATGCCATGGAAGAGTTGACCGGCGGAACAACAGATACAGCGGAAGCGGTGCAGAATCAGTTAAGTCAGACAGAAGCAATCCAGGAAAAAGTAATGCAGGTAACCAGGGCATCTGGCAGCATTGCTGAGAGCATGGCAGTTACAGCAGAGGCGTTGAACGCTGGTAAGAAAAATATTGAACAGCTGGTATCACAGGTGAGTGTGACTGAGAAGACGAACAGTCAGGTGGCAGCAGAACTTACTTCTTTAAAAGAGTATATGGATAAAATGTATTCCATCATTGAGATTATCAATAATATTACTTCAGAAACCAGCCTGCTTTCATTAAATGCGTCAATTGAAGCAGCCCGTGCCGGTGAAGCAGGAAGAGGTTTTGCTGTAGTAGCATCTGAGATTTCCGGTCTGGCAACTCAGACACAGGAAGCAACGGTCAATATTGAAGAACTGATAAGAAATGTATCGGAAGAACTGGAAAAAGTAGTGACCATCATCGAAAGCATGATTTCACAGGTTGAACATCAGAATGTAACAGTCAATGAAACTGCCGGAAGCTTCCGTACGATAGAGGATAATTCGGACCGTGTACAGAGCCAGTCGGATGCATTGTCCGGTATTGTGAAAGAATTAGAAAGTGCCAATGCAGGTATCATGGATAGTATCAGACAATTTCCGCTATTTCAGAAGAAGTAGCGGCACATACAAATAATACACTGACAACCTGCGAGAAGAACCAGAAGAGCGTAGAACATCTGATGGCAGAGACTGAAAATTTAATTGAACTGACGCATCAGCTTCAGCAGTAAAGATATTTATTATATGAGCAGGGAGCAAAAAATGGGAGCATATCATAATCTTTCAGAAAAAATTACAGCAGAGAATCATAGAAGACAGAAAAGAGCATAGGGCAAATCCATATGCTTTTTTTCCGAAGAACAGGTTTTGCGCCGGGAGATGAATCATGACAGGGCGAATCTCTGGAGACCTCCCTTTGTCCGGGACATTGAGAAAATCATGCATCTGCCTTATTATAACCGTTATGGAGACAAGACGCAGGTATTTTCCCTTTACAGAAATGATGACATTTCAAGACGGGCGCAGCATGTGCAGCTCGTTTCAAGGATTGCAAGGAATATTGGAAATGTATTAAATCTCAATCAGGATTTAATAGAAGCAATTTCCCTGGGACATGACATCGGACATGCACCATTCGGACATGCCGGTGAGAGAATTTTAAGTGCACTTTTGCGGGGAGAGACCGGACGATATTTTAACCATAATGTGCACAGTGTGCGTGTGCTGGATGTACTGGGACAGAGAAATATCAGTCTGCAGACTCTGGATGGTGTCCTATGTCATAATGGTGAAATGGAACAGCAGGAGTATCAGCCGAAAAAAGGCAAAAACCTTTGCGATCTGGATACAGAAAGTAGAAATGTGTTATCAGAAGGAAGATGGAATTAAACATCTTGTGCCGGGAACCCTGGAAGCCTGTGTAATGCGGATTTGTGATATTATAGCATATCTTGGCAAGGACAGACAGGATGCTGTACGCCTGCATCTTCTGCCGGATGACAGAGGTTTTAACGGAGATACTATAGGCAGCAGCAATGCGGAAATCATCAATAATATGGTAGTTAACATCATTGAAAACAGCTATGGAAAACCATATCTTTCCATGGATGAAGCATATTTTCAACAGTTGAAGCTTGCAAAGACTGAAAATTATGAGTATATCTATCACAATGAGAAAATCGAAAAAAAGTCATCCGGGAAAATCTGAATCCGATGTTTGAAGAGATGTACTATCAGTTATTGAAAGAGGCAAAGGATAAGAATGAAAATTCCTGGCTCTACCGCCACCACATTGCATATGTGGCAGAAAACAACCGGTTCAGCAGAACCTTTTCGAAGGAACAATACATGGAGACAGAACCGAACCAGCTTGTGGTGGATTATATCGCAAGCATGACGGATGACTATTTTGTAGATTTGTACCATGAAATGTTCCCGAAAGGAAAGTATGATGTAAAATACATCGGCTACTTTGATGAAGATTAACTATTTTAATGGCGAGGCTGTTGCCCGGGAAACCATCCGGTCAACAGCCTTCAATTCTTCTAAGAAAAGCTGCTGGTTATAGCTGGAAAGAGTATGATAGATACTTAGCAGTTCACCTTCACAGCTGTTGAGATGCGTCAGACTGGCATTGCGGATATTACTGTGACCGAGCAGATAGTCGGTGGAAGTATGAAAATAGTCGGCTATTCTTACTAAAGTTGCATAGTCAGGTTCTTTCCCCTGATTGATATATCCATTCAGAGCAGAGGGAGAGATATGTAGTGCATCTGCAAGCTGCCGCTGGGTAATGTTAGCTTCTTCAATCAGGTATCGTAACTTAGAACCGATATTCATATACAAACCTCATCTTCTTTCGTAAATAATACCTCTATTTTAAAACATGTTAAAAAAACCAGTGGCAAAAATAAACGAAAGATAAATTATATCAACGGAGCACAAACTATTCACATATGTAAATTAACACCAGCCACCATCTAAGGTAATAATCTGACCGGTGAGATATGGACTTTGTGATACGATAGCATAAGCAAGTTCAGCTGTTTCCACAGGTGTACCATATCTGCCGCAGGGAATTTCGGATTCTAAGTCAGCACGCTCTTCGGCAGAAAAACAGGCGTTCATGGAAGTATCAATGGTGCCGCAGGCAATGGCATTGACAGAGATTCCACTGGGTGCAACCTCTTTGGCAAGTGCCTTTGTAAAGGAATTAACAGCTCCCTTGCTGGCGGAATAAGCAACCTCACAGGAGGCACCTACATTTCCCCAGACAGAAGAAATGTTAAGAATCCGACCTGATTTTTTTTGTGCAGCATATCTGGCAGAGCATATTTGCAGCAGGAAAAAACAGAGAGAAAGATTGGTGTTTATAACGTGCTGCCATTGTTCATAAGTCATATCCTGCAGCAGACCGATGTGGGAGATTCCGGCATTGTTGATCAGAACATCAACCGAAAGGGACTGCTGGTGAATCATGGCAAACATATTGGCAATAAAATCCGGATCACTGACATCTCCGATAACCGGAAGAACCGTGACATGATATTTGTCCGAAAGTTCATCAGACAAAGCCTTAAGAGCAGTTTCGGAATGACAGCAATTTAAAATGAGCTGATAACCGTGGCGGGCAAATACTTCTGCGATAGCAGCACCGATGCCCCGGGAAGCTCCGGTAATTAAAACAGTATTCATAAGAAACAAATCCTTTCTGGTTTTTATCTGCATTAGAAAATGATAGCACAGATGAAAGCGTAAAAAAAAAATACAGTTATATTTTTAGACTTATTTTAGAATACAGGCAATCCCTTTTGAAAAATCCTGCAGATTTCCCGCTTTCAGAAAGATATTCGAAAAAATTCTCTAAAAATACAGTAAATATTGCACAAAAAACTTGTAAATATTCGTACAAAATAGTATAATAAAACCATGATATCAGTCTGTATCAAATAAATGGCAAAGGGGTTGGACATCATGCGTATTACTATTTCAGGAAGAAACATCGAATTGACAGACGGTCTTAAGGCAGCAGTTGAGGACAAAATTGGAAAACTGGAGAAGTACTTTACCCGGACACAGACGTATTTGTAACTTTGAGTGTAGAAAAGGAGAGACAGAAAATCGAGGTTACGATTCCTGTACCTGGACACATTATCCGTTCAGAGCAGGTAAGCAATGATATGTATGTATCAATTGATCTTGTAGAAGAGATTATTGAGAGACAGCTTAAAAAGTATAAGAATAAGATTATTACAAAACAGCAGAGCAACAGCAATTTCCGTAAGGAATATATTGAAAAAGAAGTGGAAGCAGATGATGAAATTAAAATCATCCGTACCAAGAAATTCGATATGAAAACCAATGTATCCGGAAGATGCATGTGTTCAGATGGAATTATTAGGACATGATTTCTTTGTATTCGTAAATGCAGAGGATGACAATGTAAACGTTGTATATAAGAGAAAAGGTAACACCTATGGTCTGATTGAACCGGAATTCTAGATATATAACGAAAAAGACTATCACCGGCAGTTCCTTATGGATAACTGGTAACAGACAGCGGTATCGCAGTTAACGTTTTGACAACAGGCTTGACAAAACGCCAATAGCGGTACCGTTATTTTTATGCTACAGTAGTTATAATATATCGATAAGACATTTCTTTTTGGAACAGTCAATACGATGGGTTATGAGAAAAGGGAGGTTAGGAATTGGCTTGTTACAATCTTGGGGATTATATATGTGAATCCCGCAAACAGCTTGGCATTACACAGGAAGAACTTGCTTTTGGCATCTGTTCAACTGGAACTTTATCAAAAATTGAAAACGGATTTGTGGTACCAAAGCGGAAAAATTATGAAGCTATTATGCAGCGTCTTGGAAAGACAATGGGTATATGCAATATTCATGCAACGGCGGAAGAAATGGAATTATATGCCTATATGCGACAGCTGGGCATGCAGTAGCAAATAATGATATGAAAGGTAGCAGGGAACTCTGGCAGAGACAACCGGAACATAAACAAGAGGATAAACTGACCAGACAGTTCTTTTCATACATAAAGGCGGTGATGGACAGTAAGGAAGGAGTCCGTCCGGAACTTGTATATGCAAAGCTGGAAGAAGCGTTACATCTGACACATCCGGCGGGGCTGGCAAATCTGGTGCAGAAGCGGATGTTTACCTTTGAGGAAATCAACATTATCAACAGTATGGCGGTACAGAAACAGCGGCTTGGTGAAAGAAAAGCAGGCACTCCGCATCTGGATGCAGTTATCTGATTATCTGGAAGTAAGAAAAGTAGATGATGAAGAAAAAGAAAAGGTATATCCGATGATACTTTACAATGAAGCTAATCTTTTGTATGAGATGGAAATTTACAGAGAGGCGCTGGAATTATGCAATAAGGGTATCGATTATTGCACAAGGAGCAATAAATATATGGTATTGCCATATCTTTTGCTCTGCAAGTCCGGAATTTTAAAATGGATGGAGCAGCCGGAAGAAGCCATGGATGTACAGCAGTGTGCAGAGCATCTTTTTTTCAGGTGTTTGAAAATCATAATGCAAAGCCCGGAGAACCAATCTTGATTGCTTTATGAGATTCTCTTGTCATTCTAAGAAAAAAAAGGTATAATATACATATTGAAAAAAGAGATGTAATATACATATTTGAATCTGAAAGAAAGAAGGGCATTAGAGAATGAATATCGTAGTTTTGGCAGGCGGCTTGAGCACAGAGCGTGATGTGTCTTTTAAAACAGGAGATATGGTAACAAAGGCATTGCGGAAGAATGGGCATCAGGTTATTCTTCTGGATGTGTTTATGGGATATGGAGAAGAAGAACAGGATATTACTGGAATTTTTGAACATTCAGAAGAAGCAAGTGTAAAAGTAACGGATATACCGGAGACGGCTCCGGATCTTGATAAGGTAAGAAAGAGTAGAAAAGACCAGTCTGCCTGCTTCTTTGGACCGAATGTAATCGCAATGTGCCGTATGGCAGATATTGTTTTCATGGCATTACACGGAGAAAACGGAGAGAATGGCAAGATTCAGGCAGCTTTTGATCTGTTTGGAATCAAGTATACCGGAACCGGTTATTTGAGCAGTGCGATTGCCATGAATAAAAATATGGCAAAGCAGTTTTTGAAGCCAATGGAATCCCTTTGTCCGAAGGGCATTTATATGAAGAAAAAAGGACAGAAAAGACAGCCTGGCTGAAATCGGAATTACGTTGCCTTGCGTGGTAAAGCCATGTTGCGGTGGTTCCAGTATTGGGGTTTCCATTGTAAAAAGAAGAAAGCAATTTTACAAAAGCATTGGATGATGCATTTTTCTGGGAAGATGAAATCTTAATTGAAGAGTATGTAGAGGGAAGAGAATTTTCAGTAGGTGTCATCAAAGGAAGAGCATTGCCGGTTATCGAGATTGCACCAAAAGAAGGATTTTACGATTATAAAAATAAGTATAAGGCTGGAAGCACAGTGGAAACCTGTCCGGCAGATATTAAAGACAGTGTGGCAAAAAGAGATGCAGAAGCATGCAGTAAAAGTTGCGGAAGCGTTAGGCCTGGACACCTATTCCAGAATCGACTTCTTAGTCAATGCAAAAGATGAAGTATACTGCTTAGAGGCAAATACATTGCCTGGTATGACAGCAACCAGCTTACTGCCGCAGGAAGCCAAGGTAGAAGGAGTAAACTTCGAAGAGTTATGCCAGCAGCTGGTTGATATTTCCATGGAGAAATACGGAGCATAAGAAAGGGCAGAGAAGGCAGATATGAAGGAACTGACATTAGCACAGATTGCAGAAGCCTGCGGTGGAACATTAATAGGTGGAAATGAAAGCAAAAGAATATACCGTAACCGGAGTAGAGATTGACAGCCGGAGAGTAAAGGCAGGAGATTTATTTGTTGCCATTCCGGGAGAAAAGGTCGATGGTCACAAATTTATTCCGGATGTATTAAAAAAAGGAGCATATGCACTGTCCCAGCAGAGTCTTGATGTAGATGGAGCTTATATTCTGGTGGAAGATACCGTAACTGCCATGAAGCGTCTGGCACGTTTCTATCGGAATACCCTTGACATTAAAGTAGTGGGAATTACCGGAAGTGTTGGAAAGACCAGTACCAAAGAAATGATTGCATCTGTACTGGACACAAAATTCCGGGTACATAAGACACAGGGGAATTTTAATAATGGAATCGGTCTGCCACTGACTATTTTTCAGATTGAAAAAGAGCATCAGGTTGCAGTTCTGGAAATGGGAATTTCTGAATTTGGAGAGATGCATGAACTGGCAGATATGGCGCAGCCGGATATTATGGTTATTACCAATATCGGTTTTTTGTCATCTGGAGAATTTGAAACCAGAGATGGAATCTTTAAAAGCAAAGACAGAAAGCTTTGCCCATTTGAAACCGGATGGTGTTGTGATATTAAATGGAGATGATGACAAACTTTCAACTGTAGAGCAGGTGGCAGGAAGAAAGCCTGTATTTTATGGAATCAAGGGAAGGAATCTCTGCGAGACTTCTGTCTGTGCAGATGCAGTTACAGAGCATGGCTTAGAAGGAATGACAGCAGAATTCCACACTCCACAGGGAGACATGGAAGTATTTATTCCAATTCCGGGAGAACATAATGTATATAATGCACTGGCAGCAACCTGCGTGGCAGAACAGTTAGGCCTTTCCATGGATGAAATTAAATGGAATTGCAGCTGCTTCCACCATCAGTGGAAGAACTAATCTGATTCACACAAAGGGCATGACGGTTATTGATGACTGCTACAATGCGAATCCGGTTTCCATGAAGGCATCTTTGGATGTCCTGTCTAAGGCAGGGGGGACGAAAGATAGCGGTTCTTGGAGATATGGGTGAATTAGGCGAGGATGAAAAACAGCTTCATTATGAAGTGGGAACCTATGCCGGAACACTGCCGATTGATTTGTTATTCTGTGTTGGAACATTATCCGGGAAACTGGCAGAAGGAGCGAAGAAACAGAATCCGGCTCTGACCGTAAAACACTATGCAACCCGTGAGGAGATGACAGAAGAACTTCTTGCTACCGTAAAAAGAAGGAGATGCTGTTTTAGTCAAGGCATCCCATTTTATGGAATTCCCGAAAGTGGTGGCAGCATTAACCGAAGCATAAGAAAATGCTTTTTTTTAAATGGTAAATACAGGAAGTGTCTGATAATAATATAGAAAAATGAAAAAAGAAACTGTAACTTTGAAGTATAGTCATCAAAGCTACAGTTCCTTTTTTTATCAATATTTGCGGTTTAAAGATATTTCTGGTTATCTGCCAGCAGCTCATGTACCGTATTCTGTGTATAGGTAAGCAAGATGTTTGCGGTCATCAGCAGAAAGCTGATCTAAATAAATCGGAGTACCGTACTGCAGGATAACATGGGTAGGTTTTTACCTTTGGAAAATGATTTTCCAGAATATCAGCAGAATTGGTGATTGCCATAGGAACAATCGGACATCCGGTTTTCTCTGAGAGCTTTAGGCTTCCGGCTTTGAAAGGAAGCATTTCGTCCTCAGTCTTGTTTCTGGTACCTTCCGGGAAGATACACATGGAAATGCCGGTTTTAATCTGGTCGATACCGGTCAGGATGGTTTTTAAGCCCTTCTTCATATCGGTACGGTCTAAGAAGAGGCAGTAGAGCCGCTTCATCCAGATGTTTAAAAGAGGAACTTTTTCCCATGGTGTCTTTGGCAATGTAACCGGTGAGTCTCGGACATCTGGAATAAGTGATAATAATGTCAAAATAACTTCTATGATTTCCGATATAAAGAACCGGAACATCTTTTGGAACATTTTCTTCCCCGATTACAGTCAGCTTAACGCCACAGATAAACATAATCACACGGAATGCCCACTGCACCATGCGAAGACTGCTGATATCGGCGGCATGGCGGTTGCATTTACGGATAATCCATTCTACAAAGAGAACTGGAATACCAAGAATCAGGTAAAGAACAGCAAATAAAAGTGCAAGAATTGCTCGTATCATAGAGATAGAATTCCTTTCTGGATATAAATTTCAAAAACAAAATACTGATTTCTTTCCCTATTATAGCGGTAAAGCTTAAGAATTACAACATGATAATCCGGATTTTGGAATAGAATGAAAAAGAAAAAAAACAGGGAGAAGAAAGTGAAACGGAAAACAATAGAAGCAAGGAAAGCTGTCCGGAGTGTCATCGGTCTGCTTGCGGTAGCATGGATTGGACTGGCAGCAGCAGGCTGCGGTATCGAAGATACCAATGGCAGTAAAATAGAAGACGTGGAATTTACCGTGTTAGAAGAGGAAGCAGTGCCGGAAGAATTGAAGCAGGAAATTGAAGAACGAAAGGAAATGGATTTCAAGCTGACTTATGAAGATAACGGAAAACTCTATATTGCAAGGGGTTATGGAGAGAAGGAAACGGGAGGCTACAGCATTTCCGTAAAAGATGTTTATCTGACTCAGAATGCCCCCTCTGTTTTGTTACAACGCTGATTGGCCCGGGGGAGAATGAGACGGTGGCAAAGGCACCAAGTTTCCCATATATTGTGGTTGAGATGACAAAATGTGACAAGGACGTGTTGTTTGAGTGAAAAAATGGTACTTTTTTCCCTTTGACAGCATTTTAACACGGTGATATACTAAAGAGCGTGGATAAAAAAAGGAGGAACTGGTATATGCAGAGAGCAGATATTAACAGAGTCCGGGCATCCGTGCATCAGCAGTGCGGTAGCAGTGTAGTGATTCAACTGGACAGAGGTCGTAATAAAGTAGATGTACAGCGTGGTGTAATACAGAATGCTTATCCGAGTGTATTCACGATTCTTGTAGATGATGAAAGAGAAGGCAATCCGCCACAGTTATTATCTTTTCAGTTATACAGATATCATCACAAGAGATATCCGAATGAAATTATGTTAGAAGAATAAAGTCCCTTTTTCCTGAATAAAATGAAATAACATTCAGGAAGGGGATTTTTTTAGTGGAAATAAAGAAACAGAACATACATATGAATTATGAAAAAGCCAGTGCCATGAGTCAGATTACTCTGGATGATGATTACAATCTACCGGATTATCGGCCGGATATTGTAAAAGTACTGAAAGAAAAAGGTGAAATCCGCTTTGATGAGATACAGGTAAAAAGAAGGACGTATTTATGTGAAGGGGAATCTTATCTTTCATGTGCTCTACCGCAGCGATATGGAGGAGCATAAATTAGACTGCCTGCGGGGACAGATTCCATTTGAAGAAACCATCAGTATGGATGGAGTGAATGAATTGGGATCCGGTGGACGTCACAGCAGAACTGGAAGACATTAATATTGTTGGGATTATTAATTCCAGAAAATTAAGTGTTCGTGCACTGGTGATGCTGAAGGCAGAAATGCGGATGCGCAAGGAGACGGAACTGATTACGGGAGTAGCCATGGAACATCCGTTGGAAATCCTTCAGAACAGGCATAATATTCTGGAATTGGAAACCTGTAAGAAAGATAATTACCGGTTGAAACAGGAAATAGAGTTGCCCCAGAGCAAGCCAGATGTAGAACAGATTTTATGGAAAAGTGTGCAGCTTCGGGGTGTGGAAACGAGGTTACGAGAAGAAAAAAATCCAGCTTACCGGAGAAATAAGACTGTTTTTGCTATATTATGCCCAGAAAGAAGAACGCCGGTTAGAATGGTTAGAAGAGACGATACCACTGAACGGAGAACTTGCCTGTGAGGGATGCAGTGAGGAAAAAAATCTATCGGATTCAGGTAACACCTGCCAGTGTGGAAGTAGAGGTCAGACCGGATTATGATGGAGAAGACCGGAAAATCAGTCTGGATATGACGTTAGAATTAGATATCTGTATCTGGAAGGAAACAGAGGCAGATGTGGTAGAGGACGTATATTCGCTGCGGGAAGAGATGACACCAGCTTATGAAGAAGTTACCATGAGCAGGCTGCTGGCAAAGAATTATGCAAAATGCCGGTTGACAGACCACATGAATTTAAAGAAGAATCAGGAGAATATCCTGCAGATTTGTTCCTGCGAAGGAATGGCATTTATTGACCATGTGGAGCCACAGGCAGACGGTCTTAAAGTGGAAGGAAGCCTGAATGTGGAAATCCTTTATGTAACCACGGACGATGCCATGCCGATTGGAACCTGCCGGGAGACATTTCCTTTTGAACAGCTGATTGAAGTCCCGGAAATGACAGACGATATGAACTATGAACTGGAAGCGGGAATCGAGCAGTTGTCAGCGATTCTTTTTAGACAATACCCAGATTGAGGTAAAGGCAGTACTGAATCTGAATCTGATTGCATTTTCACAGGAGAACATCCAGAAAATGGATGAAATCAGAATTACAGAACGGGATATGGAAGAATTACAGAGACAGCCAGGAATTACCGGATATATTGTAAGAGAGGGGGGACAGTCTCTGGAAAATTGCCAAGGCAAATCATACGACTATTTCCCAGTTAATGGAAACCAACGACTTAAAGAGTGAAGAAATTCTAAAAGGCGATAAATTGTTAATTGTAAAGATGGTATCATGATGTTATACTAAGATGATAGGAAATACACAAAAGTGGAAGGAGCAGAAATATGCACAGAAAAAAACATATGTGGAAAATGCGGTTGGTTGCAGCAGGACTGGTAGCAATTCTTGGAATTTCATGTTTTCAAAGTGCGTCAGCAAGCGCTCTTTCAAAGGCTAAAAACAAGAAGAGTGAAGCACAGACCGCATTGGATAATGCCAATGCAGATATAGAGAATATACAGAGCCAGCAGCAGGAACTGCAGTCCCAGATTGATGCACTGGATGCAGCATCTGGTAAAAATATTATTATGAACTTAGATATTCTGGAAGGGGAACTTTCGGATAAGCAGACTGAACTGGATAATGTGACAGCACAGCTTGCACAGGCGCAGGAAGATGAACAGAACCAGTACGATGCTATGAAAAAGCGTATCGTATATATGTATGAGAATGGGGATGACAGTTATATTGAGGCACTGGTGGGCGCAACAGATTTCTCCGATTTACTGAATCGTCTGGAATATGCCCAGCAGATTTATGATTATGACAGAAATCTTCTGACGCAGTATCAGGAGACAGTGCAGCAGGTAGCTGACCTTAAGAGTCAGGTGGAGACAGAGAAGGCAGAGTTAGAGGAAGTGCAGCAGTCTTATCAGGAACAGCAGGCTTCTTATGAAAGCATGATTGCAGAGAAACAGTCTCAGATGTCTGATTTTGATACCCAGCTTGCATCAGCCCAGAGTCTTGCAGCCCAGTATAAAGCTACTGTTGATGAGCAGAATGAAATCATTAAGACAGGAGCAGGCAGCTGCAGCAGCTGCCGCTGCTCAGAATAATAATAAAGGCAATAATACAACAACTGCTAACAATAATAATGGCAGCAATACCGGAGGTGACAGCACTACTGGTGGCAGTACAGGGGAGGTGGATTGAATCCTCCTTTTAGTACATCAGTAAGTGGAAGCGATGTAGTATCTTATGCCTGCCAGTTTATTGGAAACCCGTATGTATGGGGCGGCGAGAGTCTCACCAATGGAGCGGATTGTTCCGGATTCATTAAAAGTGTCTATGCAAACTTTGGAATCAGCCTGCCTCACAGTTCGGTAGCATTACAGCGGGCAGGAAGTGAAGTAAGCTATGAGAATGCCCAGCCAGGTGACATTGTCTGTTATGCCGGTCATGTGGCAATTTATATGGGCGGAGGACAGATTGTCCATGCAAGTTCACCGTCTACCGGCATTAAGACAGGCTCAGCAACTTATCGAAGCATTATATCTGTCCGGCGTGTGTATTGTAAAAAGTTATCAATAAAGAAGAAAAATGATAAAATTCCCCGCAGTAAGTAAACTACTGCGGGTTTTTAAGAACTTGTAAAATCTTTCAAGTTGCGTATAATGAAAAAGTAGAAAATATTTTAGGAGGAATAAGAAATGCAGATAGAACAGTTACAAAAAAGAAATGATAGCAGCAATGAAGGCAAAAGATAAACCAAGAAAAGATGCAATTTCTTCGCTGGTTTCTGCAGTGAAGAAAACAGCAATTGATGAAGGCTGTCGTGATGACATAAAAAGAAGAATTAGTAAACCGTGTGATTTTTTAAAAGAAATGAAGACCGTAAAAAGAACAGATTGATTCCTGTCCGGCAGAAAGAACAGATTTACTTGCGGAATATCAGCAGCGTTATGACATTATGAGCGAATATGCACCGGCAATGCTTTCTGAGGAAGAAGTACGTAAGATTCTGACAGAAAAATTTGCAGATGTCATTGCAACCAAAAAAAAATAAAAGGTCAGATTATGAAAACAGTTATGCCGGAGTTAAAAAGGCAAGGCAGATGGAAAATTAATCGGACAGGTTGTAGCAGAGCTTTGCAAAATAGGATAGTGTATGAGTGAAAATAAATCACAGAAGAAGCGCATATGGTTCATTACAATACTGATTCTACTGGTACTGTTATTAATCAGTCTCTTTGTTTCCGAACGAAGGGGGCAGATTGTATACAGGGAGTATCTTTCCGAAGATATCCTGACAGTAGATGGAGAAAGACTGCAGCTTGGGGATCTGGCAATGTATATCGCTTATGAGGAACTGAAGGTAGAAGATGAGGCAGCAGCCTATGATTATTATGATACGAATAAGTATTGGAATCTTCATACCAGTGGAAGGTTTGTAAAAGAAGTAGCAAAGACCCATGTCATCGAAATGGCAGTACATGATGAAATCTTTTACCGGCAGGCAATGGCAGAGAAACTGACGCTGGATGAAAAAAGAAGAAGAACAGCTTCGTAAGCCGTCAGGAGGATTTCTGGACGGATATGACAGAGGAACAGCAGGAAAAGATTGGGCGTTGATAAAGCAGAGATAGATCGTCAGTTAGAGAAAGCTGCATTGGCACAGAAATATCAGAATCAGATAGCAACAGAGAATAACAGTGATTTTGACGGTTACAGTGCCGGGGCAGAGCCATATGAGCAGATTTTAAAAGAACATAAGTATAAACTGAATGAGAAGCTCTGGGACAGAGTGGATTTTGGGAATATCATATTGAATCATTAGAATGGAAGGAATTAGAAATGTCTGTAAAAAATAGGTAGAAATGATCCCTGCTGGTGTGGCAGTGGAAGAAAGTATAAGACATGCCATCAGTCATTTGATGAAAAAGATTGAAAAAGTATCGTGAGGCAGGCTGTATTGTGCCAACCCATGATTTGATTAAGACACCGAAGGATATCGAAGGTATCAGGGAAAGTGCCAAAATTAATGTGGCAGTTCTGGATTATGTGGCTGAGCATATCAAAGCCGGCATGAGTACAGAAGAAATTGACCGTATGGTATATGAGAAAACAACAGCCATGGGTGGAATCCCGGCACCGCTTAATTATCAAGGATTTCCGAAGAGCGTCTGTACGTCAATTAATGAAGAAGTATGCCATGGTATTCCATCGGAGGATATTATTTTAAAGGATGGCGATATCATTAATGTGGATGTTTCCACAATATTAGATGGATATTTCTCCGATTCCTCCAGAATGTTTCTGATTGGAGATGTCAGTGAAGAAAAAGAAGCGTCTTGTCCAGGTAACAAAAGAATGTGTGGAAGAAGGCTTAAAAGCGGTAAAACCATGGGGCTTTTTAGGAGATATGGGTCAGGCAGTACATGACCATGCTTATGAAAATGGCTATACTATCGTAAGAGAAATCGGTGGACATGGTGTTGGAAAAGAATTCCACGAAGAGCCATGGGTTGGCTATCACAGCAAGAGAGGAACCGAGATGCTCTTAGTTCCGGGCATGATGTTTACGATTGAGCCAATGGTAAATATGGGAAAAAGAAGCTATCTACATAGATGATGAAAATAACTGGACCGTGTATACAGAAGACGGACTTCCGAGTGCCCAGTGGGAGATTCAGGTTCTGGTAACCGAAGAGGGAACCGAAGTTATTTCCTGGTAGGTATCTCTTAAAAAGCTATTTTTGAAAGAAAAACCGGATGGAAAGTTTCTCATTCTGGTAAGCGCAAAGATGCTTATAGATAACAAGCAGTGCAATTCCAAGGCAGGCAAAGTCAATGGAGAGAACCGGCACAAAGAGAAAGACCAGAAGGCAGAATACGCCAAAGGTAATAATGGACCGGAAAAGATGTGGCCGGATAATTAAGACCACAGAAAAAAGAATATAAGCAGCAGCAAGGAAAAAGAACCGGAAGAACAACCGGAAAGATTCCAAGCAGTACACCAAAGGAGACGGCAATGGCTTTGCCGCCTTTTTTGTTACTGTTTTTCGGATGAAACTGCAATGGGAACGCATGTCCGAGAACCGGTGCTATCAGAATCGGAATCATGTATGGAGTGTCAATATCCAATGTCCGTAGGGCGAGTACGACCGGGAAAAAGCCCTTGAAAAGTTCCAAAAAGGAGCGCAAGAATACCAGCCCGGAATCCGCCGTACACAAAGGCATTGGCAGTGCCGGGATTTCCATCCGGACTTAATGCACAGATATCTTTCTGGAATAATATCTTTGGAATCCAGTAGGCATAGAGTATGCTGCCGCTGAGATAGCCGGCGATGGAAAAAAAAAGATGCAGGTGATAATTGACTGGTTCATATAAAGGCTCCTTTTCTTTTCGATAAACAGGTGATTGTGGAAGGAGATAGCGTTTGTATAAAGGAATTTTGCAGTATTCCATATGCATTGATTTTCTGATGATGAAATACCACCGTTCTAAGTAGTTCATTTTTCTTTTTTCTGATAAAAACAGTCTTTTCCATGTTTAACAGAATCCTTGGTACTGTTCGTCAAAGTACGGATGCCTGGTAAGGACTGTTAGGGGCACTTGGAATTTCGTCTGGCAACAGGCAACGCTGGTACAGGGATGTACCAGCGAGGCACAGTTGAACATGGATGTGAATTTGTGCCGGTTGCCAGATGAAAATAGCATGATGTCGAAATTCCTAGTGCCCCTTGCAGGCTTTATGTGGCATCCGCTTTTGACGGACAGTGCCGAGATTCTGTCAAAGCAAGCGAAAAGACAGTTTATAATCACGAAAAATGAACCACTAAGAATGGTTGGCATTTCACATCCAGGAAAATCAGATGTACATGGAATGCCACAAAATTTCCTATTAAAATCTTTTTCTCCTGTTTCCGCAATCACTTGTTTGAATAAAAGCAATTGTCGTTATTTTTCAGACAGTGATTCTAACAGGTCTACAATGCGTTCTGCTGCATCGGATTTCTGCTCCCGGAGCTGTGCGGTATGCATTTCCTCCTGCAAATCATGGCTTTCGCATCAGCAGCTTTCCAAGGCGAATCTGTTCTATCATGTATTTAGAGGCATAGGAAATGCCACGGTCTACGAAAAATGCACTGTTTGCGGTTTCACAGCCTGGAATCGGTGCGGTATGGATAGTTGGGATTCCCTTTACCAAAGTTTCGGTAGAGGTAAGTCCGCCCGGTTTGGTAAAGATGACATCACAGGCATCCATATAAAGGGAGACATGTCTGGTGTAGCCTAAGACATGAACCCGCGGGCAATGTCTGAATTCTTTGGTGAGAACTGACTGTAATTTCTTATTGTTTCCACAGATAATTACAATGTGTTCGTCATTTTTACACTGCTTATAAAGTGCCATGGCAAAGACTGCCAGTTTTCCAAATCCCATACTTCCACTCATAATGAGAAAGGTAGGAGAATCAGCATCTAGGTGGCATTTGCGGCGGGCAATGTCCTTTGGTGTATGTTTGGCAAAGGCGTGGCGTACCGGAATACCGTAAGGCAGTAATTTTTCCTTTGGAACACCACGTTTTATATATTCGTCTACTAAATCCTCATGGGGAATAACATAGTAGTCGCAGTTGGTTTCCTCCCAGAAAGGGATGCAGGTATAATCGGTTCCGATAGCGACTGCTTTTACCGGCAGCATGTTGTGTTTCTTCATATAAGTAATGGTCTCTGCCGGGTAAAGGTGCGGCATCACCACAATGTCATAATTTCCTTCTTCGATGAGGGATGCAAGCGGTTTCGCCAGCTTTGCATTTGCCCAGTAAACCGGAGATTTGAAATGGCGGTTACTGATAAGCATTCCCAGTTTATAAATGAAACCGAAAAACCACGGCAGATGCTTTTACAATCCCAATATAAAGTCCGCTGATAAGGCGTGAAGTATGTCTTTTTGCCAAGCTGCATGGCATCAACGAAATTTACTTCGTGTCCCCTTGCTAAAGCTGCTTCTTCCACGGCATGACCGGCGGCGTTATGTCCTTCTCCTGTGTTGCAGGATAAAAAATCAGAATTTTCACAAAAAAATCCCCTTTCCGAACTTTTCTTTCGTATAGAACATCTTAATATATTTGCAACAAAATAGCAACTTTTCATAAAATTTTATAACCAAAAACGAAACATTTTATAAAAAATTGCTTGTATTTCTGGCAGTATAAATTTATAATAAAAAAAGTGTTTTTTTTTTTTAAAACAGAGGGCAGTAAATAGAAAGAAGGGTATTAAGATGAAAAAAAAATAGAAGAATATGTAAGAAGTATACCGGATTTTCCAGAGCCGGGAATTATTTTCAGAGATATTACTTCCGTATTGCAGGATGCAGACGGACTTCAGCTTGCAATAGATTCCATGATCAAGCTTTTAGATGGTGTGGACTTTGATGTAGTTGCCGGTACAGAATCCAGAGGATTCATTTTCGGAGTACCAATTGCTTACGAAATGCATAAACCGTTTGTACCGGTTCGTAAAAAAGGAAAATTACCATGTGAGACCATTTCACAGTCTTATGATTTTAGAGTATGGACAGGCTACCATTGAGATGCACAAAGATTCCATCAAACCGGGTCAGAAAGTTGTCGTAGTAGACGATCTGATCGCAACCGGCGGAACCATTGAGGCTGCCATCAAATTAGTAGAGCAGCTTGGCGGAGAAGTAGTTAAGGTCATTTTCTTAATGGAACTGGCTGGATTAAAGGGAAGAGAGCGTTTGAAGGGTTATGATGTTGCTTCTGTAATTACATATGAAGGAAAATAATTTACAGAAGAGAAGTTTAACATGACTTATTGCCAGAGAGGCTGGCTTTAGGTATAAAAAAACAATTTGGAGGAAGAAAAATGTTAGAGAAAATGTTCAAATTCAAAGAGAACAACACTAACGTCAAGACAGAAGTAATTGCAGGTCTTACCACATTTATGACAATGGCTTACATCCTGGCAGTTAACCCGAACCTGTTATCTGCTGCTGGTATGGATCCTACTGCAGTTTTGATTGCAACCTGTCTTGCATCCTTTATCGGAACACTTGCAATGGCTTTGATGGCTAATTATCCATTTGCATTAGCTCCTGGTATGGGATTGAATGAATATTTCGCATTTACAGTATGTGGAAATATGGGTTATGACTGGAGAGTCGCATTAATGGCAGTGTTCATTGAAGGTATCATCTTTATCGTACTTTCACTGACCAACGTACGTGAGGCAATTTTCAATGCCATTCCTGCTACACTGAAAAAAGGTGTAAGTGCCGGTATTGGTTTGTTTATCGCTTTCATCGGTTTACAGGGTGCTCACATTGTTGTTGACAACAGCTCTACTTTATTATCTTATGTTAAATTTACAGAGAACTGGCATACAGAAGGAATCTGTGCTTTGCTTGCACTGATTGGTTTACTTCTTACCATTATCTTATATGTAAAGAATGTAAAAGGTTCCATCCTTATCGGAATCCTTGCTACATGGATTCTTGGTATGATCTGCCAGGCAGCAGGTATCTATCAGATTGATGCAGAAGCTGGATTCTATTCTTTATATCCTACATTTGCAATGACAGACTTCACCAAAATCGGAGAAACCTTTGGACAGTGTTTCAAAGCTGACTTTACCGGTGTAGGTATTGTTAACTTTATCGTAGTATTATTATCCTTCTTATTTGTAGATATGTTTGATACTATCGGAACCTTAATCGGTGTTTCTGATAAAGCTGGTATGTTAGACAAAGAAGGAAAGCTTCCAAGAGTTAAAAATGCGTTATTAGCTGACGCTATCGCAACATCCGCTGGTGCTGTTCTTGGTACTTCTACAACCACAACTTTCGTAGAGAGTTCTGCTGGTGTAGGTGCAGGTGCCAGAACCGGTTTTGCATCTGTTGTAACCGGATTCATGTTCCTGATTGCAATCTTATTTGCACCAATCTTTACAGCAATCCCAGGATTTGCTACCGCTCCTGCATTAATCTTCGTTGGATTCCTTATGGTATCTGCAATCGTTAAGATTGACTTCAACGATGTTACAGAAGCAGCTCCTGCATACCTTTGCTTAATTGCTATGCCTCTTATGTACAGCATTGCAGAAGGTATCGCAATCGGTGTTATCTCTTACGTTATCATCAACTTAATCTGTGGTAAAGCTAAGAAAATTACTCCGCTGATGTATATTCTTGCAGTGTTATTCATTTGTAAGTATATCTTCCTGTAAGAGGAGATTAAATTAAATAAAACAATTTGAAGCAGACATTTATTGCTATTTAATGTGGCAATTTATGTCTGCTTTTTTGTGCAAAAAACTTCCGAAGAACATTTGGCATCATTGAAATCCCATTCTCGTCAAAATCCACAAATTCAGGAAACCAATTTTTGGTAATTCAGTTTCTTGTAACGGATATGCAGAAAACGGATTTAACCAGATGAGCCAGAGGCTGCATCATTTTATCCGGGAGCATATTGTCCGTGGAACCTGGCAGAAGAAGGAGCGGCCGATACTGCTTAACAGTTGGGAGGCTTCCTATTTTGGACATCAGTGAGAAGAAGTTACTGAAGCTGGCAAAGGAAGCAAAAAGAAGTTGGCATAGAATTATTTGTAATGGATGACGGCTGGTTTGGCGAACGGATGGATGACAGCAGTTCCTTAGGAGACTGGGAAGCAAATGCGAAGAAGCTGCCGGGTGGGCTTAAAGGTTTATCCGATAAGATTCGCGGACTGGGACTGCAATTCGGTATCTGGGTGGAGCCGGAAATGGTCAATGTGAAAAGCAAACTTTATGTGGCACATCCGGACTGGACCATTGAGATTCCGGGACAGCCTCATTCGGAAGGAAGAAACCAGCGGATTTTAGATTTGGGAAGAAGAGAAGTACAGGATTATATTATTGAGAGCATGAGTAAAGTCTTTTCTTCAGCAGACATTTCCTATGTGAAATGGGACATGAACCGGACCTTCAGTGATTATTATTCCACAGCACTTCCACCGGAACGGCAGGGGAGAAGTGGCACACCGCTATGTGCTGGGATCTATACCGCTGCATGAAGGAACTGACGGAACGGTTTCCGGAAATTTTATTTGAAGGCTGTGCAGCAGGCGGCAACCGGTTTGATCTTGGAATCTTATCGTATTTCCCACAGATCTGGGCAGTGATGACACAGACGCATTGTGCCGGGCGGAGATAGAAGAAAATTATAGTTATGGCTATCCGCTGTCAGCAGTCAGTGCTCATGTGTCTGCCTGCCCGAATCACCAGACGCTGCGGAATACGCCATTAGAGACAAGATTTCAGGTGGCATGCTTTGGAAGCTTCGGCTATGAATGCAACCTCTGTGATATGAAAAAAAAGAAGAAAAGGAAGCCATGAAGGAGCAGATTGCATTATATAAGAAATGGCGGAAGGTGTTGCAGCAGGGAACCTTTACCGGGGCAGAAGCTTTTACGATGGAACACAGAGTGGAATGGGCGGCAGCGTTTTTAGCGGATGAAGCCGGTAATCAGATGGAATGGACCTGCGTATCGGAAGATGGCACGAAGGCAGTGGGTATGCTGATGCAGAAATTGGTGGTGCCGAATCATGCAGCAGCAGACCTATTATCCGAAGGGATTGCTGTCGGATGTCCGTTACCATTTCTACAACCGGAAATTAAAAATATAATATCAAAGAATTCGGTGATCTGGTAAATACGGTTTCGCCGGTTCATATCAAACAGGATTCCCCTGACCCATCAGGTGCTTTCGAAATTGGTAAAAATGGATGGCGAGACGGAAGACTTCCATGCATATGGAGATATCTTAATGTATGGCGGTGTTCATGTCAGCCCGGCATTTGGCGGAACCGGATACAATGATAAGGTAAGGCACTACCCGGATTTTGCATCCCGTTTATATTTTATGGATGAAGAAGTAAAAAAAGTAGGGAGACAGAAGTCCATGTTTGTGCTAAGATGAACATATCCATAAACACAAACAGGAGCGGATATGAAGAATAAATCAAAGTTAAAGAAAATAAGAGAAAAAGAAAGCAGGCACAGCCACCGTTACTAAAGAGTGGCTTTATATGAATCCAAATTCCATCACAGTAGCAGAGATTGAAAATGCATTAGATGGAATGGATGGCATCGAAACAGAAATCTGGAAAGAGGCGGGAGTATTAGAGGTGGAGGTTCCAGAGCATCATTCCATGGATATCGAGGAGATTGCAGTCAATTTAAAGGATGAATATGCCAATGCTTATTTAAAAAGAGCATGATATTCATGCTCTTTTTGCTGTCACAATTGACATAGAAAACTATGCATTTATGCAAAAAATCATGCAGAAAATCATCGCCGGTGCAGGAGGCTTCTTCTGCGGTGATACAGAGGATTTTACACCGGTAGTAAAAAGTAAGAAGTGAGATAAAATGCAAAAGATAAGATTATATGATGCAACAAAATTAGACCGGGAACATATGATGTTTTCCAATAAGCAACTTATTACGCTGCTTCTGCCGATTATGGTAGAGCAGCTTTTGAATTTTTTTATGGGAATGTGGCGGATACCATGATGGTAAGCAATGTGGGAAGTGCCGCAATTTCTGCGGTATCTCTAGTGGATTCCATCAATGTGCTGGTCATACAGGTATTTTACGGCATTGGGAGCAGGAGCGGCAATTATCTGTTCCCAGTATCTTGGAAGAGGAGACCGGGAATCCAGTAATGAAGCAGCAAGACAGGTAACCTTAAGTGTCCTGACGATTTCAACGGTATTGTCCATACTTTGCATTGTATTTCGTGGACCGCTGTTGCATCTGATTTTCGGACAGGTAGAAGAGGCAGTTATGGATAATTCCATGATTTACTTCCTACTGACAGCCATTTCCTTTCCGTTTATTGCACTTTTTGATGCCGGCGGAGCCTTTTACCGGGCGGCAGGAAACAGCCGTTTTCAATGATGATTTCCGTCCTTTCCAATGGACTCAACATTGCCGGAAATGCAGTGCTTATCTTTGGATTTCAGATGGGGGTGGAAGGAGCAGCCCTTTCTACATTAGCTTTTTCCAGAATCTTTTGTGCAGTAGTCATTTTCTGGAATCTGCGGAAACCGGATCAGGTGATTGTGGTAAATCATTATCTTAAAATCCGTCCGAACTTCCCTTTGATTGGAAAAATTCTTTCTATCGGAATTCCATCCGGAATTGAAAACGGAATGTTCCAGTTTGGAAAGCTGGCAATCCAGTCCAGCGTATCAACCCTTGGAACGGCAGCCATTGCTGCGCAGGCAATGACCATTATTCTGGAAAACTTAAACGGAATCGGAGCCATTGGAATCGGCATCGGTCTGATGACGGTAGTAGGACAGTGCATCGGAGCCGGAAAAGTGGAAGAGGCGCGTTATTATATGGTGAAACTCTGCGGCTATGCGGAAATCGTTATTCTGATTTCCTGTGCAGTGGTATTTTTATTGACAAAGCCGGTTACATTTTTAGCTGGAATGGAAGCAGAAAGTGCCTCCCTCTGCATGGAAATGATAATAGCAATTACGATTGTAAAACCCGATTGTATGGGTGCTGGCATTTATCCCGGCTTATGGCATGCGTGCCGCCGGAGATGTGAAATTTTCCATGATTTTATCCAGTCTTACCATGTGGTTCTGCCGTGTGGCACTGTGTGTATATCTGATCCGCAGCTGTGGTTTCGGACCAATGGCGGTGTGGATTGGCATGTTTGCCGATTGGACGCTTCGTGCTATCGCATTCAGCGTCCGGTATTTAAGCGGCAGGTGGAGCCGGATACATGTCATTTAGAACATGCATAATATTGTTGCATGAGCAGTATCAGCATACCGGCAGCAGTACCTGGGTAATAAATTTACTTTTTTTATCTTTATGTTGTGGTGGCCCCTCTAAGTAACAGTGACGGAAGATACCAACCGGTGTAAGTTTTTTGCTCTCTGGCATAGGAAAGAAGGGTATCATGAACCGATGGCAATTCTTCATATGCTCCATGATGATAGAGGCAGACTGCTTTCTGGGCAGGGAGATTTAAAATGTGCTTTCACCCTTGCTTCCTGCCGGGACAACAGCAAAAAAGGACATATCCTTTGCATCCGTAATGGGAGCTTCCGTAAAATAAATCTGCCCGGTATGTGCCGGACCATAGTTCTGCAGTGCTTCCAAGGCAACCTCTCTTAAAAGATTCGTCTTTTCTGCGATGCTGTCACTTTCTGTTTTGCGGCAGTACACCGTCTGTGGTGGAATTGTAATGATTTCCATTGATTCAAATCCCTGATTGATTCTTTCGTATAAGGCTTTGATATTGGCATTTAATTCATCCCGCAAAGCTTCCAGCCTTCGAACCATGGATAAAAAGGTCGTTGGAGTTGTCGAAGTAGCCACGGATTTCATCCAGTGACAGGCCAAGATTCTGCAGCGAGCGGATGGTTCGAATCTTCGTCAGTGTATCAATGGTATAGTAACGATTGCCGGATGGGTCTTCTTTTTCATCCGGAAAAACCAGTCCATGAGCTTCATAATTTAAAATAATTCTTCTTGTGAATGCCCACAAAGTCTGCGGCATCTCAATTGAAAACAGTTCTTTCAAAATGTACCCCCTTTTTATTTATTCGGTGATTGTGAAAAGAATGGATTTAGAAATTTTGAAGAAATAAAGTCGGCTGCATCACTTCAAAACACCGTAGTTCTAAAATATATGTTTTGCTTTTTCTCTATGAAAGCCAGTCTTTCAAATGTTTGACAGTCTGCACCGGTTGTCCGCCTGCATACAGATACATAAACAAGCCTGTTAGGAGGTCTTGGCATTCTGTTATGCAACCGGCAATGCAGGCACAGGGATGTGCCTGCAAGGCGCAGTTGAATATGGATATGAATTTGCGCCGGTTGCCGGAATCATAAACTTATTTGCCAGAATGCCTAGACCTCCTTACGGGTTTGTGAAAGTATCTGTAGCAGACGGACAACCGGGCAGCCGGTCAAAGCAACGGAAAGACAGCTTACAAACAAGCAAAACATACATTTAAGAACTGCTGGTGTTTTTGAGGCAAACCAGCCGGTCTTTATTTCATACAAAATTTTCATATCATATATTTTTTTCACAATTACCGGCAAAATTTGTAAAATGATTGCATCGTACATTGATGTACGGTGTAAAATAACAGTGTAATTGTAACACAGCATTGAGAGTGTGAAAAGTGAAAAAGAAAAAAAAAAAAGTAATTTAAGAAGGGAAGGATGTACATGAAACAAAAGAAGAAAAAGTTTATTTTCCTTGTTACTTGCGTTGATGATGGTAGCAGGTCTTATGCAGGGGATGACAGTTGAGACAAAGGCAGCTACAAATTCGGTTCAGGCAGGACCATTTACGTTGTCTAGGGATTCGGGGGACGCTTGTAGAAGGAGTCGATTATACCTATGTAAAATATGGATCGGAAATAGAAATTCGCTTACCATTCTGACGGATGACATTACGATTGCAATGGATGAAAACGCAGAACCTACATCAGATATTATTGAGCTGGGAGAATTTAATAACCCCCCCACTTGACAGTTTTTCTAAGGTAACATTTTCAAATTTAAAAATGAAATCTTATTATAATAATATATACAGTAATGTAGACCATATTCATATTACATTGGTTGGAAGCAATGAACTGGTCAGCATAAAAAGAGACTCTGAAACTTATGGTAGTTTTGCAATTTTTTGGACATGGAAGTGTAAGCATTGAGAATAGTCCAAACGGTTCTCTTTATGCAACTGCAGATGGACTCGGCTGGGGTGCCATTTCTGTATCAGAAGGATATGGAAAAAGTGATGCATGCATTACAGTTGGAGATGCCATGTCAATGAAAAAGTTCTACAGCTATGATGGCAGATATTTCGGAATTGACAGATACACCGAAGACATGGACAAATTGTATTGCAGTTAATAACAATGAGGACTATAGAGAGCGAGGATTTGCCAAAAACACTCCTGATTGGTATGTGGAAGCACAGTCACACATGGAGTTATGCAGTGGATGAAGGCAAAGATGGAAGCTTCCGTATTCTTGCAGCCTGCAGCGGCTTGGGAGATTGTGAAGAGAAAGATGCATCTTTATGGTTATCCTTATCAGCTGAGAATACAGACTATGATGGAACAGCAAAAGCTGCCAATATAACAACATCCGAAGACTGGAAGAGACTTAATCTTCCGGTTCCGGAAATCGTATATTATCTGAGTGGAACAGACACAAAGACCAACAGTGACAACAGTGGAGCAGAAGCCGTTGGAGGTGCACCAAAGTTACCGGGCAGTTATAAGGCACAGGTTACGGTTGGAACAGATACGAAAAGCAACAAAAGAATTTACAATTACATGCAAGCATGGTGAATGGTGGATACAGTATCAGATTCTTATCTGAAAACAGCAGCAACCTGTACAGCACCGGCAGTTTACTACAAATCCTGCAAGCTGTGTGTGGGGCAAAGGGAACAGAGACATTTACCAGTGGAAATCCATTAGGACATGACTTTAGCAACAATGCAGAAGTCTGCAGACGGGTAAGGCTGTAATGAGAAGAACCCGGATTATAAACCGGCAACACCGGTCATTATTGAAGGCGCTGGTGGAGAATGGACAAAGGAAAGTGGTGCAACGCTTCGTTTCCGCAGTGACGCCGGTATCAGCAGCTTCCTTCGTGTAGAAGTGGATGGCACCGTAGTAGATGCGAAAAAACTATATGGTAACAGAAGGCTCTACCATTGTCACCTTTACTGCAGAATACTTAGAAAGCCTTGCTACCGGAAAGCATACGGTTGCGATTGTGTCTTCTATCAGTGGAGAAGAAAAGAAAGCAACCGCCGAATTTACCGTTGCGAAGAAAGCTGATACAACAAGTGGAAATAGCACTCCAAATACTGAGCAGACCACAGCACAGAAAACAAAAGCATTGAAAACGGGCGATGAATCACCGGTTGGATATCTGCTTGCACTCTTGGCATTATGCGGAGCGGCAGTAGTATTCACAGGGAAAAAAAGGGTTATTTGAAATAGAATATAGATGAGATAAAAAGCCATACATAAAAGCAAATCCTCTGCATACAATGTAAAAACAAGTATTGCAGGGGATTTTCTTTGAAAAGCTATATAGAAGAAAGAGCCGTAGAAATAGCCAAATACATTATAGATAACAATGCGACAGTGCGTCAGACCGCAAAGCAGTTTGGAATCAGTAAGAGTACGGTACATAAGGACGTAACAGAACGTTTATCCCAGGTGAATCCGACCCTGGCGCGGGAAGCAAGGAAAGTACTGGATGTCAATAAGTCAGAGCGTCATATCCGTGGGGGACTGGCAACGAGAGAAAAATATCTGCATCAGCATGTGACAAGTTGATATGTCATGTTGACATATCGGCATAAAAAGTGCTATCGTTATAGTAACAACCAAGGAGAAGGGGGACAATTTTGAGTACATTAAAGGATGTGGCAGAACGGGCAGGGAGTAACTGTTACGACTGTTTCGAGGAGAGTAATTAATAACCGTGGATATATCAGTGAGAAGACCAGACAGAAGGTATATGATGTCATGAAGGAGATAGGCTATCAGCCCAATGAGGTAGCCCGTTCTCTTTCAAAAAAACAGCATACCAGCACGATTGGCGTAATCGTACCACATATCGTGCACCCGTATTTTGCGAAGCTTTTTAAGTAATATTGAATCGGCGGCGGCAGCGGAAAATTATAAAATGATAGTCTGCAACTCCAAGGAGGAGCGCAGCAACGAACGGAAATATGTAGAGATGTTTAAGAGTAATCAGGTGGCAGGAATCATATTATGCAGTGGAACAGTAAGTGCCAATGAATTCCTGAACCTGAATATTCCAATTGTTACCATAGAGTGTGATGATGCATTGGGGGACTGCAATATCCAGTGTGACAACTATATGGGAGGAGTGCTTGCTACAGAGCATCTTGCTAAATGCGGATGTAAAGAAATTGTGCATTTTAGTGGAGTAGAGCGACAGGTGATGCCGGCAGACAGACGTTGTGTAGGCTTCCGGGAGGGTATGCGGGAAATACGGAATCCGGCATCATGAAATAGAGACAAGCGAAGCGTCCTACAGCGTGATGGAATATCTGGAAAATATCAAGCAGACGCTGCAGACATATCCGGAGATTGATGGAATTTTTGCCAGCAGTGATGTCATTGCAGCCCAGTCCATTCAGGCATGCAGTGCCCTTGGAAAGCGGGTTCCGGAGGATGTGCAGATTGTAGGTTTTGATGATGTCAATATTGCAACACTGGTAAATCCGATGCTGACTACAATCCGGCAGCCGATTAAGGAAATGGCACAGCTGGCAGTGGATGCCATCTTAAAAAAGCGAGGTGGCGGCGTAATGCCGGCAAAGGTGGTACTTCCGGTCAGCTTAATGAAGCGTGGTACAACAAAAAAGAAAAGTAACAGATTGACAGAAATGATAAATAAATAAAAAGAAAAGACAATAGTTCTTAGTTCGTGTCCATCGGTTGACATGAATTTAGAACTATTTTTCGTGGTATAAAAACGGATAAATTGGTTGACATTAGTGCATACTGCACAAAAAACGTGACATTATCTTGTGAAAACCTAATATTTCGCATGTTAACCGCTTGACATTTTGCGGAAGCGGTATTATATTAGCAATGTAATCAAGTGAAACGCGTTCACGATAAGAAAAAATATGAGGTACGGGGAAGAGATACTTTTTACAATGACAGGAGGAAGACAAATGAAGAAAAAGATTTTGGCTGCAATTCTTACCGCAGCAATGACAATTGGAATGGTTGGATGTGGTTCCACCAGCAGCTCTGACAATGGAAACAATTCCGCTTCAAATACCGAAGCATCTTCAAACGAACTGACCGTATGGTGCTGGGATGCAACCTTTAATATTCCGGCTATGGAAGAGGCAGAAAAGATTTATCAGAAAGACCATCCGGATGTAAACGTAAATGTAGTAGAAACATCCTGGGAGGATATTCAGACCAAGCTTACAACAGCAGCAACCTCTGGACAGACCGACACACACTACCAGACATCATTCTTATGAATGACACTGCTTTATTAAATAATGTAGAGAACTATCCGGACTTATTTGCAGATTTATCTGATTCCGGAATTGACTTCTCCAAGTTTGCAAGTTATAAAACAGCAATTGGAACAGTAGATGGAAAGAATTACAATGTACCATTCGACAGTGGTGTAACCGCATTATTTATTCGTACCGATGTAATCGGCGAAGCTGGTTATTCTATTGATGACTTTACTGATATTACATGGTCCAAATTCATTGAACTTGGCGAAGATGTATTAGCAAAGACCGGCAAACCATTATTAAGCGCACAGGCTGGTGGACCTGACTTATTGATTGCAATGTTAAGAATTGCAGGCGACAGCATGTTTGATGAAGATGGCAATCCAAATTTTGCGGGAAATGATGTAGTTGCAGAAGCTGTAGAAGATTATGAGACCATGGTTGACAAGGGAATTTTTTAGTAGAAGTAAATGACTGGGATCAGTATATTGGAACTATCAACAACGGAACAGTAGCAAGCGTAGTCAACGGATGCTGGATTACAAGTACCATTCAGGCACAGGAAGACCAGTCCGGTGACTGGGGCGTTACTACAATGCCAAGACTGGACAATGCTCCAAATGCAACCAATTACAGTAATAATGGTGGTGCAGGATGGATGGTTATGAATGACTCACCAAACAAAGACCTTGCTATCGATTTCTTAAAGAATACATTTGCAAGCAGCACAGAGCTTTATGATACTATTCTTCCTACTACCGGTGCAGTAGCAACCTACCTTCCGGCAGCAGAAAGTGATGCATACTCACAGGAAAATGAATTCTTCGGTGGCGATAAGATTTACGAGAGATTTGCTAACTATGGTGCTGAAGTACCGGCTATCACATTAGGTCAGTATTGGGAGGAAGCAAAATCCGCACTTGGAACAGCGCTTACCCAGATTCAGCAGGGACAGGATATTCAGGAAGCGTTAAAAGAAGCAGATGATACCGTATCATTTGCAATGAGCGAATAATTTAGCAGAAGCGCTTTACAAACTGCCTGCATAGCAGCTGCTGTGCAGGCAGAATTTTCAAGAAGAAAGCTGTAAAGTCGATACGAATTGGAGGAACAACAGTGAAAACGAAGAAAAGAAAGATTATGGGATGGACATTCGTAATACCGGCATCAATAATGATTGTCATATTCAATTTCGTGCCGATGATACAGTCCTTTATTTTATCCTTAAAACGCGGAAGCGGAACGAACATGACTTTTACCGGACTTTCTAACTATAAAAAAGAATGTTCCAGGATAAAATTTTTAAAATGACATTAAGCAATACTTTTATTTATCTGATCTTAGAAGTAGCAATCATGCTGGTGATAGCAATGTTCTTAGCATCGCTTTTGAATGATAAGAGATTAAAAAAAGGAAAGTGGTTTTTCCGTCTTGCAATTTTCTTACCATGTACTACTTCCCTGGTATCGTATTCCATTATTTTTTCGTTCTCTTTTTTCTCTGTGGACGGATTCATCAATACGATTCTTACGAATCTGCATCTGATTGCATCTCCAATCAACTGGCTGGGAAATACCTGGACCGCACGAATTGTAATCGTACTGGCATTATTGTGGAGATGGACCGGTTATAATATGATATTTTTCCTGGCGGCATTGCAGAATATTGACAGTTCTATTTATGAAGCAGCAGTTGTAGATGGAGCCAATGCATTCCAGAAGTTTACTAAGATTACAATCCCGATGCTTCGTCCGACAATTTTACTGACAGCAATTATGTCAACCAATGGAACCTTACAGCTCTTCGATGAGTCTATGAATATTACCAATGGTGGACCGGCAAATACGTCCATGACAATATCCCACTACATATACAATTTGTCTTTTTGCAGGAAATCCAAACTTTGGATATGCATCCGCAATTTCTTATGTAGTATTTATCCTGGTGGCAATCCTTGCCTTTATTCAGATGAAAGTAGGTGATGAGGAAATGAGTAAAAAAAAGAAAATTCGTATATTTCTGGAAATATGTATTCCTAATTCTGGTCGCAATCATTTCCATCTTCCCAATGTACTGGATGATTGTCAGTGGAACCAATAAAAGTGTGGATGTCATTGTAGGAAAAATTCTTCCGGGCAATTACCTGATGGAAAACTTAAAATCTCTTCTGGATACAACGGTTCTTTCACAGGCAATGTGGAATTCCATCCGGAACGCAGTAGTTTCCATGGTTTTAAATGTATTTGTCTGCTCACTGGCAGGTTATGGATTCGAAAAAAATTCCATGATAAATACAAAGATAAAATTATGTCCATTTTGTTACTTTCCATGATGGTACCGACTGCAGCAACTGTAATTCCATTGTTCCGTATGTTTGGAAAGATGGGACTTTTAAATACAACCGTTGGATGTATTTTACCGACCGTTTCTACTGCATTTATGATATTCATGTTCCGCCAGGCAGCAAAATCATTTCCGGATGAAATCATTGAAGCAGCCCGGATTGACGGAGTAGGTGAATGGGGCATTTACTTTAAAAATGTTCTTACCGATTATGAAATCTACCTACGCAGCAGCTGCAATTGTAAGCTTTATGAATGCATGGAACAGCTACATGTGGCCATTGATCGTATTACAGAATGAAAATTCCAAGACTATGCCGATTCTGGTATCTGGACTGACCGCACGATATACCATTGATTATGGAAGCATGATGCTTGCAGTCACGATTTCTACAATTCCGATGCTGATTATATTCTTCGTATTACAGAAGAACTTCGTAGAAGGAATTACCGGTTCTGTAAAATCATAAAGGAGAAGAGCTATGGAATTTAACGAAAATGTAATTTATGAGCCAGACTGTTTTGCAATCCGGCGGATGCCGGCACATTCAGACCATGGATATTATGCAACCGGAAAAGAGGCAGACGGTGTGGAAAGCAGTTTTCTCACCAGCCTCAATGGCAGATGGAAATTTGCATATGCCAATAACTTAGCAGAAGTCATAGAGGGCTTTTATCGTAAGGATTATGACAGCAGCAACTGGGATGAGATTATGGTGCCTTCTTCCATACAGCTTTTTGGCTATGACAAATTGCAGTATGTGAATTCCCAGTATCCATGGGATGGAAAAAAAGAAGCTGTCTGTGGCAAAGAGATTCCAAAGAAATATAATCCGGTTGCAATGTATGTGCATTCTTTTTCAGTGACCGGAGAAATGTTAAAGGACCGGTTATCCCTCCGGTTTGATGGGGTGGAAAGTGCTATGGCACTCTGGGTAAATGGCAGATTTGCAGGCTATAGCGAAGACTCTTTTACACCGGCAGAATTTGATATCACAGAATTGGTCTGCGAGGGAGAAAATAAGCTGGCGGCAGAAGTCTTTCATTTCTGCACCGGAAGTATTTTAGAGAGTCAGGATTTCTTCCGGATGTCTGGAATCTTCCGTGATGTGACACTGCGTCGTATGCCGGCACATCATATCTATGATTTGAAGGTAAGTCAGCAGTTTCAGGATAATCTGACAGAAGCAGTTTTGAAATTGCAGTGGAAGGGTGTACCGGAACAGGAAGACCAGCCGGCACAGGAAAACTGGCAGGAGAAAGAGCTGGTAGGAGCCGGTGCAGATACCTGCTGCAAGCTGCATATTTTCTTATACGATGATAAAAAAAGGAATGTGTTGTAAAGACAGAGACAGCTTACACAGAAGCTGAAATAGAGTTAAAAATAAAAGCACCAAAGCTTTGGAGTGCGGAGGAGCCGAATCTTTATACCTTATATATAGAAGTAACAGACTCCGATGATACCGTAACAGAAGTAATAAAACAGCGCATTGGATTCCGGCATTTTGCTATGGAAAATGGCATTATGTGCCTGAATGGAAAACGTATTGTATTTCACGGTGTAAACCGTCACGAATTAAGCTGCGACCATGGAAGAAGCGTTACAAAAAAGAAATTCTCCATGACCTTCTTATCATGAAGCAGAATAATATCAATGCAGTGCGGACTTCACATTATCCAAATCAGAGTTATTTCTATGAACTTTGCGATGAATTGGGGTTATATGTGATAGACGAGGCGAACCTTGAGTCCCATGCGGATTGTTTCCTTGCAACAGTAGGAAAGGCACCGATGAGTGAGACGATACCGGGCAGCAAAGCAGAGTGGAGAGAAAACGTCTTAGACCGCGCTAACTCCATGTATCAGCGGGACAAGAACCATGCCTGTATTCTGCTTTGGTCCTGTGGAAATGAGTCCTGTGGCGGAAGCAATTTATATGAAATGTCAGAGTTCTTCCGGAAAAATGATTCCGAACGTCTGGTGCATTATGAGGGCATTACCTTTGATGATACTTATCCGGATACTTCTGATGTGAAGAGCTTTATGTATGCTCCGGTGGAAAAACTGCGGAAATATTTAAGAGAGGGTGAAGCCGTTGTCAATGAAAGGACAAAACCGGTAATCAGTTGCGAATATATGCATTCCCATGGGCAATTCCACCGGTGGAATGGACGAATATATCCGGCTTACAGAAGAAGAACCACGTTATCAGGGTGGATTTATCTGGGATTTTATTGACCAGAGCTTTTATCTTGCCAAAAAAAAGGGCGAGAGATATTTAGCCTATGGTGGAGATTTCGGAGACCGTCCGAATGATGGAACCTTCTGTGGAAATGGACTTCTCTATGCTGACCGCAAGGTGACTCCAAAGATGCAGGAGGTAAAATTCCAGTATCAGAGTGTAAAGCTTTTGCCGGAGGAAACAAAGGTTATTGTTAAAAACGAAAATTTATTTATTTCTCTGAAAAAATTATGTATTAAAAGTTGTCGTTGCAACAAAAAGACGGTGTATGTGCAGAGAACACTTATGAGCTTCATACAGCACCACAGGAAGAAGAGGCGATAGATATCAGCAGCCTTTCCAAGGGGCTTAAGATAGCCGGAGAATTTACGGTGACCGCCTCCTTACTTACCAAAGAAGATACTGCGTGGGCGAAAGCCGGATATGAGCTTGCCTTTGGTCAGTATGCAGGAAAAAAGGAAGCTCCGGAAGAAGTAATCAGAGAAGCAGAAGATTTTGAGCTGGTTGATGGACTTATGAATATCGGTGTGAGAGCAGGTAATATAAAAATGCTTTTTTTGCAAAGGAAGGTGGCGGACTGACCTCTTATCAGGTAGAAGAGAAAGAATTTATCGTATCCGTTCCAAGGCCGAATTTCTGGCGGGCACCGACAGACAATGACAAAGGAAGTGGAATGCCGCTGCGTTGCGGATGCTGGAAGACAGCCAGCATGTATGCAAAAGCAATGCCGGCAGAGCTGAAAAGAAACAAAGGATGGTGCAGAAATTTCTTATGTATACCGTCTCTTTGATGTGGCAGAGAACATCCGGGAAATGAGTGCAGGGTGACTTATGGTATCAGAAAAGACGGAGCACTCACCATCCATATGGAATATGAAGCCGATGAGAAGATCAAGACCCATGAAATGCCGGAATTTGGTATGCTGCTTCGAATCCCGGAGCAATATGATAAAGTAACTTACTATGGATACGGTCCGGAAGAAAATTACTGGGACCGCCGTCAGGGCAGCAGACTTGGAAAATTTCATTTTTCCGTAAAGGAAAATCTGTCAGAATACCTGGCTCCGCAGGAAAGTGGCGGACGCAGTGGTGTCAGAGAAGCAGTAATCGAAGATGAGAATGGTTATGGACTCCGGATTAGTGCAGAAGAAATGGATTTATCGGCGTTGCCTTATACACCGCATGAGCTGGAAAATGCCAGACATCTTTACGAGCTGCCGGATAGTGAATATACGATTCTCCGTCCGTCTCTCCATCAGATGGGAGTTGGCGGCGACGATAGCTGGCTTTCCAAACCACATCCGCAGTACCGGATGGAACAGCCGGGAAAATATGAATTTACATTTACGTTAAAAGGAGGGAAGAAGCTTGAAACTGACAAATAAAATTATGCTGATCACTTATGCAGACAGCCTTGGAAAAAAATCTTTCTGAATTAAAAGAAATGTTAGAAACTTATTTTCATAAGGCGGTAGGTGGCGTACACATTCTTCCGTTCTTTCCGTCCTCGGCAGACAGGGGATTTGCACCGATGCGTTATGACATGGTAGACGAGCAGTTTGGAACCTATGAAGATGTACGCAAAATCGGAGAAGAATACTATCTGATGTTTGATTTTATGGTCAACCACATTTCCAGACAGTCTCCGTATTTTAAAGATTTCTTAGAAAAAAAGGATGCATCGGAATATAAGGATTTCTTCATCCGATACAAGGATTTCTGGGAAAACGGAGAACCGACAGAAGAACAGGTAGATTTGATTTATAAAAGGAAACCAAGAGCACCTTATATTGATGCAGATTTTGCTGATGGAAGCAGCGAGAAGGTCTGGTGCACCTTTGGAGAAGAACAGATTGACTTAAATGTGGAATCCGAAGCTGTTCAGAAATTTATCGAAGATACACCTGGAACTGATGTGCAGTAAAAATGCTTCCATTATCCGGCTGGATGCATTTGCTTATGCCGTTAAGAAAGCGAATACAAGCTGTTTCTTTGTAGAACCGGAAATCTGGAATCTCCTGCATCGAATTGAAGCAATCGTAAAGAAACATGATGTGATAATTCTGCCGGAAATTCATGAACATTACAGTATTCAGATGAAAATTGCCAATCAGAATTTCTGGATTTACGATTTTGCACTTCCGGTGTTGGTATTGAATGCCCTTTACTTTGGAAAGGGAACTTATCTTAAGAAATGGCTGGAAATGAGTCCGAAGCATCAGTTTACCACGTTAGATACCCATGATGGAATCGGAATTGTGGATGTGAAAGATCTGATGCCGGATGAAGAGATTGACCGAACAAAGGAAATGATGTTTTCCGAAGGAGCGAATGTCAAGAAAAATCTACAATACGGCAGCCTACAATAACCTTGATATTTATCAGGTGAATACGACTTACTATTTCTGCACTTGGAAATCAGGATGATGCTTATCTTCTTGCCCGTGCAATCCAGTTTTTTGCACCGGGAATTCCGCAGGTCTATTATGTAGGCATGCTGGCAGGATGCAATGACCTGGAGCTTCTGGAAGCAACGAAAGAAGGCAGAAATATTAACCGCCACTATTATTCGAAGGAAGAGATTGCAAAAGAAGTAGAGCGTCCGGTGGTAAAGAAACTTTTGGAATTAATGGAATTCCGCAACAGCCATCCGGCATTTGATGTGGAAGGTGATATTGCGGTAGAACTTCCGGAAGAGGGACTGCTTGAGATTCGAAGAAGCAGCGGAGCAGACTATGCAGTATTAAAGGCAGACCTTGTGAAGAAAACATTTACCATTGAACATAGTTAGAAAATGGTGAAAAGAGGAAGGCGCATCAGATGGAGAAAAAACTGTATGCAATCGGAGAAGCACTGATTGATTTTATTCCACAGGAAAGTGGCAGACCTATGAAAGATGTCTTTGGGATTCTGCCCGAAAGTAGGTGGTGCACCGGCGAATGTCTGCGGTGCATTTACCAGACTTGGTGGTAAATCTGAGATGATAACGCAGCTTGAGATGATCCTTTTGGCAATAAAATTGAAGAAGCATTGGAAGAAAAACGGAATTGGAACCTCCTGTATCAACTCTATGCAGATGGTGTGACGGAAGCAGATTTGCCGGAACTGACTTCGGATAAGATGGCAGTATACCTTGATTTTTCTAACCGGTATTGTGCGAAGAGTGTGCAGAAAGCCGGAGCTATTGCCTCGTATCCAACCATGGTTGAAATGGAAGAATAGAATTAAGAAAAACGTAATATTGTGCCCGGCGTTGGGAAAAAATCAGTGCGGCGGCACAATCAAAAAAAAGAAATGCCAGTATCAGCAGCGTAAGAAAAATGCGTTGCAGTGGTACTGGCATTTTTCTCCATAAATGAGATGCAATCCGTGCAAACACGCAGACCCAGAGCACACCGGCAATGCCGAATCCCAGTGCAGAATAAAGACAGATATAACCGCCAAGCTGCAGTGGATAATCGTGATAATCCCAGTAACGCAGGTGGAAAACTTGGGCGAGAAACCATCCGATAAAAAGTTCTGACGAAAGAGCCGAGAAGCACCGCAAGAAAAAAGACTTTGACCGGATGCTTCTGAAAGCGTCTTAAAATAAGCAGCATCAGGACAGCCCCCACACCATAGACCGGAAGCCATGGACCATAGAGAAAGCCACGGTTACAGAAAGTCCCATCCTGCACATAAAAAGCAGCACTTCCCACAGGTATCCAAGGAATGCTCCCCAGAAAGAAAAAGAAAATGTATTGTGTGATGGATTTAATCAGATAATCTTTACGCATACAGGGAGTATTTCCATATAATAAAGAATTATGTGCTGCCCCAAATAACAACTCAGAATATCTTGCGAAAAAACAAAATAGGGCTTGTCTTTCCAGGGTGGCTCAACTATAATAAAAATTTAGACGCTGGGCGAGTCTCAGCAAAAATTAGAGGAAAACGTCCATGGATAAGGAAAAAGTTATTGTCATTGATTTTGGCGGACAGTACAACCAGCTGGTTGCAAGACGTGTCCGTGAATGCAATGTATATTGTGAAATATATTCTTACCGCACGGATATCGAGACAATCAAAGCGATGAACCCGAAGGGAATTATCCTGACCGGAGGCCCAAATAGTTGTTTATGAGGCAGATTCGCCAACTTACAGCAAAGAGCTTTTTGAACTTGGTATTCCGGTTCTGGGACTTTGCTATGGTGCACAGCTCATGATGCATGTGTTGGGCGGCAAGGTAGAAAAAAGCACCGGTTCGCGAATATGGTAAGACAGAAGTAATGGTAGATAAGAATTCACCATTATTCCAGAATGTAGAAGAAAAGACCATCTGCTGGATGAGCCACTTTGATTATATTTCAAAAGCCAGCACCAGGTTTTAACATTGTTGCACACACGGCAGACTGCCCGGTTGCAGCCGCAGAAAACCGTGAAAAAAAACTTTATGCCATCCAGTTTCACCCGGAGGTACTCCATACCAAAGAGGGAACCAAGATGCTCCACAACTTCGTAAGAGGCGTGTGTGGATGTGCAGGAACATGGAGAATGGATTCTTTTGTTGAGAGTACGATCAAGGATATCCGAGAAAAAGTCGGTAACGGAAGAGTGCTTCTGGCATTGTCCGGTGGAGTGGATTCTTCTGTGGCAGCAGGTCTTTTATCCAGAGCAATCGGAAAGCAGCTTACCTGCGTATTTGTTGACCATGGCCTTCTTCGTAAAGACGAGGGAGATGAAGTGGAAAATGTATTCGGACCGAACGGTCAGTTTGACTTAAACTTTATCCGTGTGAATGCCCAGGAGCGTTACTATAAGAAGCTTGCCGGAGTAACAGAGCCGGAAGCAAAACGTAAAATTATCGGTGAAGAATTTATCCGTGTGTTTGAAGAAGAAGCAAAGAAAATCGGAGCCGTTGATTTCCTGGCACAGGGAACCATTTATCCAGATGTGGTAGAAAGTGGTCTTGGCGGAGAATCCGCTGTTATCAAATCCCACCACAATGTAGGCGGTCTCCCGGAATATGTTGATTTCAAGGAAATCATCGAGCCATTGCGTAACCTCTTCAAAGATGAGGTTCGTAAAGCCGGTCTTGAGCTTGGAATTCCGGAGCATCTGGTATTCCGTCAGCCATTCCCGGGTCCGGGTCTTGGTATCCGAATCATCGGTGAAGTCAATGCTGAGAAAGTCCGCATCGTGCAGGATGCCGATGCCATCTACCGGGAAGAAGTGGACAAGGCAGTAGCTGCTTACAAGAAAAAAAACGGCAAAAAGCTCCATCCTGGATGCCGAACCAGTACTTTGCAGCTCTCACCAACATGCGTTCCGTAGGCGTTATGGGTGATGAAAGAACATACGATTACGCCGTGGCACTGCGTGCCGTAAATACCGTCGATTTCATGACCGCCGAAAGCTGCAGAGATTCCATTTGCAGTACTGCAAACAGTAATGAGCCGAATCATCAACGAGGTACGCGGGGTAAACCGTGTATTCTATGATTTGACGAGTAAGCCACCTGGAACGATTGAGTTTGAATAACGGACAGAAATGCCGAAAGCCTGTATTTATGCGGGTTTTCGGCATTTGTTTTATCGAATGGCTCTAGTTTGGCTCTATTTGTGGGGAGAGTAATTGATGCAAATGTAATTATTCAGAAGAATGAAAAGGAAAAAATGATATGAAGAAATGCAAACTTCTTTTTATTTGATTTAGACGGAACTTTATTACAGAGTGACAAAACAATATCAACCAGAACATTATCAGCTCTAAAAAAATGCAGGGGAAATGATATATTGATAGGTGTTTCCACCTCCAGAAGTGAGCAAAACTCTTTGGTATTTTTAAATGAATTGATGCCCGATATTTTAATATCGAGTGGAGGTGCATTAGTAAAATACAAAACAGAATATATTTATAGGGCAGGGCAGAATTTTCCGAAGAAGAAACGAATGTGATGATTGACATGGCAAGAAATATTTGTGGAAATGATTGCGAAATTACGATAGACACAATAGATGCACATTATTGGAATTATAAAATAGATCCTAAGAAGTTAGATAAGAGTTGGGGAGATAGTATTTATACAGATTTTTCAGATTTTAACGAATGTTCATTAAAAATGTGTGTTGAGATATTTAATCAAGATAAGGCAGATAAGCTGACTCGAAGTCTCTCTGATTGTGATTGTATTCGTTTCTCTGATGGATTTTGGTACAAGTTTACAAAAAAAGAATGTGACGAAAGAAAACGCAATTATGAAGATTACGGAAGTATGTGGATTTAGTACAGATTCAATTATTGCATTTGGAGATGATTATGCAGATATCGGAATGCTTGAATTATGTGGAGCAGGTGTTGCAATGGGGCATGCGATTGATGAGGTAAAAAGAGAGCTGATATTGTAATTGGTTCAAAATGATGAAGATGGTATTGCGGGTTTTATTGAAAATGAAATATTATAGATATGTACATGGAGAGGAAATATGGTGGAAGTAAAATTTTATGATACGGTTAATGATGAACTATTGAAATTTGCAGTGATTATCTCACAGAGCAATGGCAAATGGGTATTTTGCAAGCATAAAGAAAGAGACACCTATGAAGTTCCGGGTGGACATAGAGAAGATGGTGAGGATATTCTTGAAACAGCCAAACGAGAACTATATGAAGAAACAGGAGCAATAACTTTTGATATTACTCCAATTTGTATATATTCTGTGACTGCACCAGATAATTTCGATGGAATGGAGACTTTTGGAAAATTATTCTTGTCTATGACGGATCCTAATATGAGACGATTGTTAGAAATAGCAGTACAAAAGAGAACTGAGAATGATGGAGAATGCCAACACTATGCTATTATGCGAAGATTTAAGATAAAAGATTCGGAAGAAGTTGAGTCAATAAAGAAAGTTTTGAAAGAGTAAACGAATCATTACAAGAGTCGTTTTTAAGGAATTGGGAGTAAATGTTTTATGGATTGATGAGTTTAGTGAAATTCCAATTCTTTTTAAAGCAGATTAAAAGGCAATTATGATAGCTATTGATATTTGGCTCCATTTTGGCTCTAAAAATTTTAGACGAGGTACACAAAAATGCGAAATAAGATGAATATGAAGAATAAAATACACAAATGTGTACCAAGAAACAGCCAGATAAATGTCTCAGCCCAAGAGTTTGAGTAGTAAACAGAGCTTCATAAATGGCGTAAATAAGCCATTTATGGGGCTTTTTCTTTTAATGTGATACCTATATGATACCTGTTTTGATAGTACCACAGATATTAATGAGTACTAAACAGAAGTGACCAGAGATATCATTATGCATTATTAAGCTGAAATATTTGTCGATATGTCAATAGTTTGAGCATTTATTTAAAGAATATGTTATGATAATAACATGATAGTTGATTTTATTCATAATATTATTAAAATGTGTATACTGAGATTTCTAATATCACAGATGATGCACAAAGTTGATTTAATAAATCTGATGTAGTTATTACGGCATAAAAGTTATAGTGTTCGATGTAGTATGAAAGGAAATGTATATGATTTATAAAAGTGTTATATTTAAAAGTATCCATTTTCATACAATCTGGAATTTGATGACAGAATTACTCTTTGTTGGTGGAGATAGTGGTACAGGTAAGACATTTCTTTATGGAATACTCACAGAGGAATACAATGCTATCAAATTATTTAATTATAAATCAGATGACTTTTTAGAAACAATAAAACTGTGCTGCAATAATTTTATTGTCATAGATAATGCAGATTATTTGCTTAATGAGGATGTTAGGAGATTCATTAATTTTGAGTTATCAAACCAGTATATGCTTTTCTTACAAAATTGTGATGGCCTGAATGTATCTGATAAGAGTTTTTAAAAGTGCTTAAGTATGATAACTACAGAATAACGTTGGCAGGGGAGTTGTGATTTTATGTGTTGCGATGGAGACGATGGAATATGAACAGATTTTCAGAAAAAAAGATTGGAAAATATTTCGCAGTAAGATAGCCGGATGGCAAGAGGCTTATATGAATAAGCTGAATAATGAATATATGGCAATACTAAGCGGAGAGGAAAATGCTTCGGAAAAAGTTTTGGAAGCTAGAAAAAAATTAAAGAGGATAAAAAAGGATTGTGGTGTGCAATGTGAAATGAGCAGATCCAATCAGTTTTTACATTATGCTGGAACTACTGAATGAGGAAGCAATAACTATAGATGACTTGGAAGATTTTAGCGATGATTTGAAAGAGACAATGAAACATTTTTTCAATAGATAAAACAGGGAGGTATGCCAATATGCGTGATTCAATAGAAAAACATATCACAACTTCAGAAACAGTTGAATGAGCTGCAACTGGAAAATCAGATATTAAAAAACATATTGGACGAAGCGGGGATTGTCATACCATAAGGAATTATCGATATTTAGACAAAGTAACAGTAAAGAGGATTATGATTCAGAACAGGGCAAAAAGAATTATTCATCCACAGGCAATAACAGAAAATATGGCAAACAAGTTCTTTTTTATATGTTCTGGGGAAGACAGGATGTTTATGCAAAGCGTAGTGTTAATAAAGAAACTGGAAAAACAGCGTACTATCCTCAGTGTAGTAATTTTTGGACAAGTGTGTGTCATAAGATGATAAAAAAGATGAGCTAACTGTAAGGATTGTAAGAATCGTTCTTATAAGCCAATAACAAAAATACGATATATTAAATCATTTTGCAGGGGATTTCTTATAATGCATCTGATGTAATAGGAGTATATCCCACTTCTTAACAATGGAACATGCAGGTTTATGGTATTTGATTTTGATAATCATAATAAAGGAGCGGAGGAGAAGGATTTTGCAAATACAGATGATACATGGATTGAAGAAGTCGAAGCTTATGAGAGATATCTGCTCATTAAATGGAATAGAACCTTTGATAGAGCGTTCTCGTTCAGGAAAAGGTGCACATATATGGATATTCTTTGACAAGCCAATATCGGCGGCAGTGGTTCGTAAATTTGGCTTCGCACTTTTAGATAAAGGTGCAGAGCAGGTGAATTTAAAGTCATTCAATTATTATGACAGAATGTTGCCAGCACAGGATTCCTTAGAAAATGTGGCAATAGGAAATCTGATTGCATTGCCATTACAGGGAAGGGCGTTGAAAGATGGCAATAGTGCATTTGTGGATAGTAACTGGAATGCTTATCCTGACCAATGGAATGCTTTATTAAGTAAACCTAAGCTTTCAGAGAAATTTCTGGAGAATAAGATAAGGGAATGGACATTTACAGCAGATGACCTTGAAGCATCCAGTGATGAAGAAAATAGGGAAAAGCCATGGGATAGAATGAAAAATTTTGCAAAATCAGATGTTGATGGGAAAATGGATATCACATTATCAAATGGTATATATGTCGACAGCACGAATCTTAAGCCTGCGATGCAAAATAAGATTCGCAGAATGGCAGCCTTTAGTAACCCAGTATTTTTATAAAAATAGTGCGATTGGAACATCTAATTATGATACTTCGAGGTGGATTTATCTTGGAAAAGACTATCTTGGTGGATACATACAGATTCCAAGAGGATTACAGGATGAATTAATAGCAAATATTGATAAGGCAGGAATTGAATATACTATTGATGATGAGAGACAGCAGGGAAGAAATATTAATGTAGAATTCAATGGAGAGCTACGACCTGAACAGAACAAGGCGTTAAAGGAACTGACTAAGCATGATAATGGAATACTTCATGCTGCAACAGCATTTGGGAAAACAGTTGTATGCAGTGCAGTAATTGCAGAAAAAAAGAAAGTGAATACTCTGATCCTGCTTGAATCATCTGCACTTATAGAACAGTGGAAAGATGCTCTAAACAAATTTTTAATTATAGATGAAGAACTACCCCAGTACAAAACGAAAACTGGAAGATTAAGAACTAGAAAAAGTCTGATTGGAACATTACAGGGAGCACATGATTCAATGACTGGAATCATAGATATTGCAATGGCAGGCTCATTGTGCAAAAAAAAGGGTGAGTACCATAAGTTGTTGAACCATTATGGACTTGTACTAATTGATGAGTGTCATCATTGTGCCTCTGAAACAATAGCAAATGTGCTAAAAGAAGTAAAAGCAAAGGTATGTATATGGTGTGACAGCAACTCCGAAAAAGAGGAGATGGACTGGAAAAATCAATTATATGCGTTAATCGGTTCTCATAAGATATAGTTATACTGCAAAGGAAAAAGGCAAAAAGAGCAGGG
>VOFJ01003261.1_pt1 | contig 47301 bp, 68 predicted proteins | sample 5384081 | NCBI WGS metagenome assembly VOFJ01 (sample SAMN12384729, study PRJNA508395) | human gut metagenome | isolation source: healthy gut I | host: Homo sapiens
TGCAGTGGGCTTCTCATGCTTTTCGGCTGCTTTTTTATAATGCGATGCCGGGTTTCCATAAACGTCGTGAGTATAAATATGAGGGTACGGTGGGAGAGCGTATATTTGACGGATGGGATGACAGTGGAAGTGATTGCAGATGGTATTCACTTGCCTGCCACGATTCTAAAGTTGGTTTATAAGTTGAAAGGTGTAGAGAATACGTGCCTCGTTACCGATGCTTTGGCTTATGCTGCTTATGAAGGGAATGAACCGATTGATCCTCGCTATATCATAGAGGACGGCGTATGTAAAGATGGCAGATCATTCTGCATTGGCCGGTAGCCTGGCTACGATGGATGTATTGGTTCGCACCATGGTGAAGAAAGCGAATATACCTTTGGAGGATGCAGTGCGCATGGCTTCCGAGACTCCCGCCCGTTTGATTGGAGTCAGTGACCGAAAAGGGGCGTTGGCAAAGGGAAAGGATGCAGATATTGTGATTCTCGATAAGGAGTTGAATGTACGTTGTGTGTGGTCAATGGGAAAGATTGTTCCGGGAACTGATATTCTGTTGCATAAAGAATAGTTGAAATAATCCCCAAAGAGGAGGGTCATAATGAATAATAAAACGCAGATTAACACAAATTATCGCAGATTATTTCATTTATATTGATATATTAATCAATGACTTATAAAATTATTTCTGCGATAATTCGCGATAATCTGCGTTTTGACACACTCCCTATTATAAAAGCCAATGTTCTGTATGATATCAAAAGTCCGGCAGTTTATCATCATCAAGTATCCCGGACTTTTAATGTATTTCTATTCTGAAAGCAAACTGCTTTCTATCAGTTCTTTCAATTGGTTTTTATTCATTGTACCTAACTTCATTGTCGGTTTGCCGTTCAGCGGGCAAAAAGTAACAGGTTGGGAATGGTGCGGATTTTAAATGCACTTTCAATTCCGGTTCCTGATCGACATCTACTTTATAAATATCTAATTTCCCTTCGTATTCTTTAGCTAGTTGGTCTAATATAGGCGATAACGCTTTGCAATAGACGCACCACGGGGCATGAAAATCGACCAGGCAAGGTTTATTCCCTTTGAAGTTCCAGTTATCAGGATAAGATTGATAATCAGCTACCTTCTCTACAAAACTATCTTTGGTTAAATCTATTATTTTCATATATTCTATTTTTAATGGTTCATTTCATTTTCTCTACTGCAAAGATAGGGGAGTTGGGATAAAAGAAGGATAGCCATTTTTCCTGTTGTGTTTACAATTCTTCCTTCTATGGCTGTTTTCTAATCAAATTCTAATCTGATATGAGAGGCTTATAATGACTTTTTTTCCCGTCTCTCCGGCTACAGAATTGTAATTTTGCCGCGACAACTACAATAAGGTAATAAAGATAAATATAGTAATGAACAGAGTATTTCTAATTTCTTTTTTCTTCTGCTGACAGGAGGAATATGCGCGCAACAGGCTACCACAGGAACATTAACGCTGAAAGAGGCGGAACAACGTTTTCTGGAACGTAACTTATCACTGATAGCCGAACGGTATAACATTGATATGGCACAGGCACAAGTGCTGCAAGCCAAATTATTTGAGAATCCGGTAATCTCGTTAGAACAGAATGTTTATAACCGCCTGAACGGAAAGTATTTTGATTTTGGTAAGGAGGGCGAAATGGTTGTGGGAATTGAACAGGTAATTCGTCTTGCCGGACAACGGAATAAGCAGGTGAAACTGGAGAAAATCAACAAGGGAAATAGCAGAATATCAGTTTGAAGAGGTGATGAGGACACTTCGTCAGGAGCCTGAATGAGAAGTTTGTACAAGTCTATTTTCTCTCGAAATCCATATCCATTTATGAGAAGGAAGTGAATTCTCTGCAAAGAGTTACTTGCCGGAATGAAACTGCAACAGGAGAAAGGAAATATTTCATTGATGGAAATGTCCCGTCTGGAATCTATGTTGTTCTCTTTGAAAAAAGAGAAGAACGAACGGGAAAAACGAGTTGTTGACCCTTAGAGGAGAACTTAATGTCTTGTTAAATCTTCCGGGAGACACGATGGTTGAGTTATCACTGGATGAAGAGGTGTTGAAGCAATTGGATTTGTCTCAACTATCGTTCGCCGACTTGAAAGCGATGGTGAATGAAGCCGGATCTCAAGATTGCCCGGAGTACGGTCAAAGTGCTTCCCGTGCAAATCTGAAATTGCAGAAATCAATGGCATTTCCGGAATTTTCGGTGAATGGTAGTTATGACCGTGCCGGAAACTTTATCAATAACTATTTTGCAATAGGAGTGAAGCTTTGTCAGTACCTATTTTCAACCGCAACCAGGGAAATGTGAAAAGCTGCCCGTTTTAGTATCCAGCAGGCAGGAGCGGAACAGGAAAATGCGGCTAACCGTGCGGATATGGAGCCTTTATACCGCTTATGCTTCACTGGATAAAGCAGTTCAGCTTTATCAATCTACCAATATGGAACTGGAACGTAACTTTGAAAAATTGATTGCGGGAGTGAATGAAAACTTTAAGAAACGAAATATCAGTTTATTGGAGTTTATCGATTACTATGACAGCTATAAAGAAAACTTGTATTCAGTTGCATGAAATAAAGAAAGATGTTTTCCTGGCGATGGAAAACCTGAATACAACTATCGGACAAACTATATTGAACTACTAATATTCATAAATTATCAAAGACTATGAACTGGAATAAATTCCTTCCTTGCATATTGCTTACTACCGTATTGGGAGCATGCTCCGGTAAAGGAGAACAAACGAATGTTGAACCGGCTGCCTTATGCCTGACAGATAGCTTGTTGAGAATTGTATCTGTCGATACGGTTCACGTTCAAGAGGTGATTGACGAACTGACATTGAACGGGCGGGTCACTTTTAATGAGAATCAGGTGGCACATGTATATCCGATGTTTGGAGGTACGGTAACAGAATTGAAGGCTGAAATAGGAGACTTTGTTCGTAAGGGAGATGTATTGGCAGTCATCCGCAGTGGAGAAGTGGCAGATTATGAAAAGCAATTGAAAGAGGCGGAACAACAATTATTGCTGGCACGCAGAAATATGGATGCTACGCAGGATATGTATGCTTCCGGCATGGCTTCGGATAAAGATGTACTTCAGGCGAAGCAGGAGTTGACAAGTGCCGAAGCCGAAGAAAGAAGAATAAAGGATGTTTTCTCTATTTATAATTTCTCCGGAAATGCTTATTATCAGCTGAAATCTCCTGTTTCGGGGGTTTATTGTGGAGAAACAAATCAGCAGGGATATGCAGTTGCGTCCGGATCAGAGTGAAGAGCTGTTCACGATTTCGGGGTTGTCAGACGTATGGGTGATGGCGGATGTGTATGAAAGCGATATCAGTAAGGTTTCCGAAGATGCCTCCGTACGCATTTCTACGTTGGCTTATCCGGATAAGATGTTTGTCGGTACGATTGATAAGGTGTATCATTTGTTGAATAGTGAAAGTAAAAAACGATGAATGTCCGCATCAAATTGAAGAATGAAGAATATTTTTGTTGAAACCGGGGATGTTTACGAATGTAAGTGTGAAATGTAAAGCGGATGGAACTTCTATGCCTCGTATCGATGCTCATGCACTGGTATTTGAAGGAGGAAAGAATTATGTGGTCGTGGTGGAGCCGGATCAGCGTTTGCAGGTGAAAGAGGTGGATGTGTACAAGCAGTTGAGCAAGGAGTGCTATATCCGTTCCGGACTTTCCGAGGGAGACAGAGTGCTGAATAATAATGTATTGTTGGTATATAATGCGTTGAATGCAGATTAAAAAACAGAAAATAGTATGCACAAATTCATAGATAATATAGTGGCTTTCTCGCTGAAGAATAAAATTCTTTATTTTCTTCTGTACAGCGATTGCCGTTATAGCCGGGAGCTCTGTTTCCTTTAAACATACTCCGATAGATGCTTTCCCGGATGTGACGAATACGAAAGTGACGATTATCACCCAATGGCCGGGCAGGAGCGCCGAGGAGATCGAGAAGTTTATCACCATTCCTGTTGAGATTGCGATGAATCCCGTTCAGAAGAAAACGGATATTCGTTCCACCACTCTTTTCGGGCTTTCTGTCATCAATGTAATGTTTGAAGATCATGTAGACGATTTTACAGCCCGTCAACAGGTCTATAATCTATTGAATGATGCTGATTTGCCGGAAGGCGTTACTCCGGAAGTACAGCCTTTGTATGGACCGACGGGAGAAATATTCCGTTATACGCTTCGTAGTGACAAGCGCAGTGTGCGGGAACTGAAAACGATTCAGGATTGGGTGATCGAACGTAATCTCCGTTCGGTATCCGGCGTAGCGGATATTGTGAGCTTCGGGGGGGGAGGTGAAGACGTTTGAGGTAAGTGTGAATCCTCACCAGTTGATTAATTATGGCATTACCTCTTTGGAACTGTATGATGCGATAGCTAAAAAAGTAATATCAATGTAGGAGGAGATGTTATCACTAAAAAGTTCGCAAAGGCTTATGTGGTTCGTGGAATCGGTTTGATTAACGATCTGGATGAATTGAGAAATATCGTAGTGAAAAACATCAATGGCACTCCGATTCTGGTGAAGAATCTTGCCGATGTACACGAATCCTGTTTGCCTCGTTTGGGACAAGTGGGCCGAATGGATGAAAATGATGTTGTACAGGGGATTGTAGTCATGCGGAAAGGAGAGAATCCGGGTGAGGTGATTGCCAACCTGAAAGATAAAATAGAGGACTTGAATCAGAATGTACTTCCGAAAGATGTGAAGATAGTGGCATTCTATGACCGGGAGGACTTGGTGAATCTGGCGGTAAAGACTGTGACGCATAATCTGATTGAAGGAATATTATTGGTTACGTTTATTGTATTGATCTTTATGGCAGATTGGCGGACTACCGTGATTGTTGCTGTCGTTATCCCATTAGCCCTTTTGTTCGCATTTATCTGTTTACGGGTGATGGGAATGTCCGCCAATCTGCTGCTTTCTATGGGAGCGATCGACTTCGGTATTATTATCGATGGCGCCGTCGTGATGGTGGAAGGAGTGTTTGTGGCTTTGGACAAGAAAGCGAGGGAAGTGGGGATGCCTGCTTTTAATGTGATGTCTAAAATGGGCTTGCTCCGTAACACCGCAAAAGATAAGGCGAAAGCAGTTTTCTTCTCTAAGCTGATTATCATAACCGCGTTGGTCCCGATCTTCTCTTTCCAGAAGGTGGAAGGAAAGATGTTCTCCCCTTTGGCATACACGCTGGGCTTTGCATTGTTGGGAGCTTTGATCTTTACGTTGACATTGGTTCCGGTGATGTCTTCCATGTTACTGAAAAAGAATGTTCGTGAGAAAAAATAACCGTTTTGTCCATTTTATCAATGCGAAGTGTTCGGCTCTTTTTGATTTATTCTATGCGCACAGAAAACTGACCATCGGAATGGCAACCGTAATAGCGGGTGTCGGATTATGGCTTTTTTCTTTCCTGGGTACGGAGTTCCTTCCGCAGTTGAATGAGGGATCTATCTATATTCGTGCTACCTTGCCACAAAGCATTTCGCTTGATGAATCGGTGACTCTTGCCAATAAAATGAGAAAGAAACTATTAACGTTTCCGGAAGTGCGGCAAGTGCTGTCGCAAACCGGACGACCGAATGACGGTACAGATGCTACCGGATTCTATAATATCGAGTTCCACGTTGATATTTATCCCGAAAAAGGAATGGGAGAGTAAAGTTGACAAAACTGGAACTGATTGATAAGATGCAGGAGGATTTATCCATTTATCCCGGCATTGACTTCAATTTTCTCACAACCGATTACTGATAATGTGGAGGAAGCAGCTTCCGGTGTGAAAGGATCTATTGCGGTGAAAGTGTTTGGTAAAGACTTGTATGAGTCGGAGAAATATGCGGTTCAGATAGATAAGATCCTTAGTACGGTTCAGGGGAATTGAAGACTTGGGTGTGATTCGGAACATCGGTCAGCCGGAGGCCCTTCGTATAGAGTTGAATGAACGCCAGTTGGCGCGTTATGGAGTTGCTAAGGAAGATGTGCAATCAATTATCGAAATGGCTATTGGCGGAAAATCGGCTTCACTGTTGTATGAGGATGAGCGGAAGTTTAATATCATGGTAAGATACAGCGAACAATTCCGTCAGAATGAAGAGGAGATAGGTAAGATATTGGTTCCGGCGATGGATGGAACGATGGTACCTATCAAAGAATTGGCAGATATAACGACGATTACGGGACCGTTATTGATATTCCGTGATAATCACGCTCGTTTCTGTGCAGTGAAATTCTCGGTGAGAGGTCGTGATATGGGTACGGCAGTTGCCGAGGCGCAGAAAAAGGGGAATGCGTCCGTACATCTGCCGGCAGGCTATTCGCTGAAATGGACGGGCGATTTTGAGAACCAGCAACGTGCCACAAAACGTCTGGCACAGGTTGTCCCTATCAGTATTGCTATCATTTTTATCATCTTGTTTATTCTATTCTCTAATGCGCGGGATGCGGGACTGGTATTGCTGAATGTACCGTTCGCTGCCGTGGGTGGTATTGTGGCTCTTCTGATAACGCAGTTCAACTTCTCCATTTCTGCCGGTATCGGTTTTATTGCCTTGTTTGGTATTTGTATTCAGAACGGGGTGATTATGATTTCCGATATAAAGGCGAATCTAAAACTCGGCTCGCCTTTGGAGAAAGCCACTAAGGAAGGAGTGCGCTCGCGTATCCGCCCTGTGATTATGACAGCGGCAATGGCAGCTATCGGTTTGATGCCCGCTGCCATGAGTCATGGAATTGGTTCGGAATCACAGCGTCCGTTGGCGATTGTCATTATCGGTGGATTGATAGGAGCGACTTTTTCTTTGCTTTGTTTGTCTTTCCTCTTATTGTGGAAGTGGTATATGAACGAATGTTATATGATAAAAATGGAAAGTTATTGCAAAGACGTATTTAGTTCATTTCTATTCTGTGGAAAAAAACGTTCATATAGATTAAATTTGTAGTTTTCAGTAGGTAGAGAGAGAAAGGGATAAAAAGAAGGGTGATTAAAAAATCACCCGTACTTTTTTGTTCCTTTTTCTATTTCTGAAGATATATCCAGCTTTGCATGATAAGCAGAAATGATTTTCAGGGTCAGGCTAAGTCCGATGCCTTGTCCGGCATAGTCCCGGGTATTACTGCCCCGATAGAAAGATTGGAATATATGTTCTATTTCTTCTTGCGGAATACCGATTCCCCGGTCTTCTATATCAAGAATGACTTGTTGTTGCTTCCCCGGTAGAGAGTCACATTTACTTCTTTATCAGAATATTTGCAGGCGTTATCTATTATATTTTTTAATGCTATCTTCAACAGATATGGATTGGCTTTTTACAGTCATCTGCGGGTCTGTCTCTTCCAAATGAAGATGGATTATCTCATCGGAAGCTGTCAACTCTTTTAATATATTCCATATAGAATAATCTCTTCAATATTGTTTTTCAGGAGTTCTTTCTTCTTGTCGTGAAAGAAAAAGAAGATGCCGGATCAGACTGGATAACCGTTTGCTTTCTGAAGAAATTCGTTGAAGGGATTCAATGTATTCTCCCGTGCTTCTTTCTTTTCAGCAGACTGATTTCACATTCTCCCTGAATGGCAGTAATCGGATTGTTCAACTCATGTGAAGCATGACTGACAAAGGACTTTTCTGCCTTGAATGCACTGTCCAAACGGTCGAGCATACTATTTAATGTCTTTATCATGTCCTCCAGTTCGTCATTATTGCCAGTAGTCTTTAATCGGCGGTTCAGACTGTTGGCACGTATTCTTTCAATTCCTTTAGTATGTGTTGCAGGGGAACCAGAATACGGCCGGAATATATTTTTCCGATAAAAAGATCAGGACGGAACTGGCTAAGATGAGAAATATGGAAAGCAACAATAAGTGTTCCTTGATTTCTGTTCCGTAGGCATTCCGGGACATGACGAGTACGATAAAGTTGCCTTCATTATCCGGATAATAAAGGGCGGCTCCCAGTTGATCCTTATATTTGAAGGAGAAAGGGATGCTGTCTTCCACCGGCTAGAAGGAGCCTGCTGGTGCTGGGTGAGGTATTTATTCAGTGTATCACGTACTTCGGGAAAGACTGTCCATATTTAAAAGAATCTCATGGGCTTCAGGCAGGAGTTCGTCATATTTGCGCTGGATAATCTGGTAGCTCTGTTCGTCTACTTCATCTTTTTCCCAATGCTTTCTGTGCGGTCAGGTAGGCTTTTTCACGCAGGTAAGAAGCATAGAGCTTATTGATAAACTGTGTGCTGAAAAGATAGAATACGGCAATAATGATGATAGTTGTCAGTACACTGAGCAACGTATAGAAAAGAGCTATTTTGGAACCTATTTTCATACACGGATTTATTTGATGGATGTTCAGGCATTCATGATATATCCTAATCCTACGACTGTATGGATCAGCTTTTTATCAAAGTCACGATCAATCTTTACCCGGAGATAGTTTACGTAAACATCTACGATATTGGTATTGGTATCAAAAGTTCTTGTCCCATACATCTTTGAGCAGAGTGATACGTGAGAGGGCAACCCCGATGAGTCATGAAATATTCGAGCAGGCGGTATTCTTTTACGGTGAGATCGATATCCGCATCACCTCTTTTTTGCCCGTCTGGTATTACAGTCCAATACCAGATTGTCGCAAGTCAGTTGATTGGTTACAGCCTCCTTGTTGCGTCTCAACAGGGCTTTGATGCGTGCTTCCAGTTCCTGGAAACTAAAAGGTTTGACAAGATAATCGTCTGCTCCTGCATCCAGTCCTTTTACAATGTCTTCCGTAGTGCCTAAAGCCGTCAGCATAATGACCGGTGCTGGTAACCGAACATCTGCCGATAGAGATGGCAAAAGTTCGAGCCCGTTTATTTTCGGCATGATAATATCCAGGATTACAAGGTCGAAAGGTTCTTCCTGAAGAATTCTCCAACCCGTATTTCCGTCATGACAGACTGTTACCGAATGTCCGAACTCTTTTTCAGTCCCCGTTCGATAAAGGAGGCGATATTGACTTCATCTTCTGCTAATAGTATTTTTTGCCATAAATCTACATTGTTTAGATGCAAAGATACTTTTTTCTTTGCATCTGAAGAAAAAAAAAACGGCATACATTTAAGTGTTTTCTTCTTTCTGAACTGTATTATATATAAACAGATTATTATACTATGAAAGTAAAACATTTACTTGGAGCTTTTTCTGTGTGTGCTGGGATGCTATGCTTGTAGTAGTCCGAAAACAGAGGTCCAGTCACCGGACGGACATATCAAGATGACATTGACGGTAGACGAAAACGGCAAACCATTTTATAATGTGTCGGTGGATGACTCATTTTGATAGAAAATTCAGCAATGGGGTTTACGGCGGCTAACGGCATCATTCTGGGGAGAAGGTTTTCAGGTGAAGAACACGACTTTCAGCAGTGAAGACGAAACTTGGACACAGCCGTGGGGAGAAAACAAAAAGAACCGGAATCATTATAACGAAATGGCAGTCAGCCTGACAAATGAAGATCAGGTACAACTGACACTCCGTTTCCGTGTATTTGATGATGGAATCGGTTTCCGCTATGAATACACGGTGCCGACTATAGATTCTTTATTGATTACCGACGAACTGACTACTTTCCGTTTCCATCGTGACGGAACTTCGTGGTCGATTCCCGCCAGTGCCGAAACATATGAACTACTCTATCAACAACAACCGATTTCCGAAGTGGAAACGGCTAATACACCTTTCACATTCAAGACGGCGGATGGTGTTTACGGAAGTATCCATGAAGCGGCATTGTATGATTTCTCCGGAAATGACGCTGAAACAAATCGGCCATTATACATTGAAAGCGGAACTTGCCCCGTGGCCTGACGGCATTAAGGCGCGTAAGGGAAATCACTTCACGACCTCATGGCGCACCATACAGATCGCACCGGAAGCTGTCGGTTTGATCAACTCTTCACTCATTCTGAACCTGAATGACCCTTGCGTGTGTTAGAAACTACTGATTGGATTCGTCCTATGAAATATATCGGAGTATGGTGGGGGATGCATCTGGGTGTAGAAACTTGGAAAATGGATGAACGTCATGGAGCCACTACTGCCAATGCCAAGAAATACATTGATTTTGCGGCAACCAATAAGATAGAAGGGTTTTATTTGAAGGCTGGAATGAGGGCTGGGAAAGTTGGGGCGGTATGCAAAATTTTGATTTTACGAAACCTTACGCTGACTTTGACATAGATGAAGTAGTTCGTTATGCCAAGGAAAAAGGAATCGAAGTTATTGGCCACCACGAAACAGGAGGAAATATCCCCAACTATGAGCGCCAGATGGATCATGCTATGCAATGGTATACCGATCATGGTATCCACCTCCTGAAGACGGGATATGCAGGCGCATTTCCGGACGGATATCTGCATCATAGCCAATACGGTGTCAATCACTATCAAACGGGTAGTGGAAACTGCCGCCCGTCATCAAATGACTCTGGATGCACACGAACCGATCAAAGATACCGGTATCCGAATATGATGACACGATGAGGGGGCAAGAGGGATGGAATGGAATGCATGGAGCGAAGGAAATCCTCCGTCTCATCACGTGATGTTGCCGTTCACCCGCCTGCTGTCCGGTCCGATGGATTATACGCCGGGAACTTTTGATATTCTGTTCTTGAAAACGAAGGATTCTCCGCGCCGACAGAAGTGGAACGATCAGGATAAAGGAAACAGCCGTGTGAATACGACGCTGGCTAAACAACTGGCTAATTGGGTAATCCTGTATTCTCCTTTGCAGATGGCTTCTGATATGATCGAGCATTATGAAGGACATCCGGCTTTCCGGTTCTTCCGCGATTTCGACCCGGATTGTGACGAATCCAAGGCACTGGCAGGTGAACCGGGAGAGTTTGTTGCTGTTGTACGTAAAGCAAAATAATTATTTCCTCGGAGCAGCTACCAATGAGGGCCCCCGTACACTGGAAGTAAAACTGGACTTCCTGAAACCGGGGAAGCAATATAAAGCTGTTATCTATGCCGACGGTGAGAAGGCTGACTGGAAAACGAATCCGGCAGATTATCAGATTACGGAACAGACTGTCACAGCTGAAAATACGCTGACTGTACGTATGGCTCCCGGAGGAGGACAGGCTATTTCGTTTATAAAAAGTAATAGGTAGTAAGATTTAATAGGTAATAGGTGAGGGTAATAAGTGAGGATGTTAAAGTAGAGAGATTGTCGGAGGATAACAAGATAAAATAAAGTTGGTTAGGTTAGACTGAAAAAACGGTGGATAGGGTTTTGATACCTGTTCACCGTTTTTGTTTTTATTGAGTATAGTTTTCAAAGGATGTGTTATCCTTTTGCTTCCTGATACATGAAACGTTTGATTGATTTCTTCGCTGTCTTTTCAAATTCCTCGAAGTGGATTTTGACTTTTGCTTATCTGAGAATAATTGGGAAGCTGCTGATTCAGTTCGACACGATTGACTTCCATAGCTTTATGGATATCGGCCTGTTGCAATCCGTGAGCAAATGCATCGTCAAAGTCCGGATAGATCAGTGCGACCAGTTTGTCGTGTTGCAATACGATTAATGATTCCGCCACGTACGGCATATTATTCAGTTTGCTTTCTATCTCTTCCGGATAGATATTCTGTCCGCTAGAGGTCAGAAGCAGGTTCTTACTACGACCGCGAACTGTCACATAACCCTCTTCATCCATTAACACCCAGATCTCCTGTATGCAACCAGCCGTTTACGTCAATGATTTGCGCAGTAGCTTCTTGATTCTTATAATATCCGAGCATCATATTCGCTCCCCTGCAAACAATCTCTCCGGCATGAGTTTTAGGATCCGGGGAATCAATGCGGACTTCCATTCGGGTGGTGGCCTTGCCGCAGGAAGCCAGTTTCAATGTATCCCAACGGCTGGAGCAAATAATCGGGCCACATTCGGTCATGCCGTAAGCAATGGTGTAGGGGGAAACCTATCTTTTTCGAGAAAAGCTTCTACTTCAGCATTGAAAGGAGCGCCGCCGATAATGATTTCGTCGAAGTTACCTCCGAAGATTTCCATAGCAGCCTGGCGGGCCAACGATTTGATTTTATCGTTTACAATGGGCACTTTAAGCAATAGTTTACCGATTTTGCTGTCCACTCTCGGAAGAATATCTTTTTTGATAATTTTCTCTACGATCAAAGGTACACAGGAGATCACTCTTGGCTTTATTTCTGCAAAAGACTGCGCAATAATCTTCGGAGACGGCATACGTGTCAGGAAGTAGATATGCGCACCTGCGGAGAAGCCATATAAGAAATCGTATACCATACCGAAAACGTGTCCCATAGGAAGCATGGAAACGATATGGTCGCCCGCTTTGACAGGAAGCATTTCGAAACAATAGGCCACATTCGACCAGATACTGCGATAGGGGAGCATGACACCTTTTGAATATCCGGTAGTGCCGGAGGTATAATTGATGATAGCCAGTTCTTCCGGACGGTCCTTCCGGTAACAGATATGTTCGGGGCGGAAATTCTTCGGATAACGCTGACCGTAAATAGCGTTCCGGTGTTCGAAGGCGTAAGTCAGTTTCTCGTTGCGCGATACCAATGCAGTGAAATCGGTGAGTGAAGCGATACCTTCCAGTAGCGGCATTGCGTCTTCATTCAGATTTTCCCATGCCTGATCGCCGACAAAGAGTAATTTGGCTTCGGAGTGATTGACGATATTATGAATATTATCCGCTTTGAACTCATGCAGAATAGGAACGATGACGGCTCCGTAAGTGATAGTGGCTAAGAAGGTGACTGCCCAATGGGCACTGTTACGTCCGCAGACTGCTATTTTATCTCCTGGCTGGATACCGGCACTTTCCAATACAATGTGAAACTTGGCTATCTTGCGCGCTACATCCTTATATTGAAGCGTGATTCCTTTGTAGTCTGTCAATGCATCTTTATCCCAGTTTTCAATGATGCTCTGTTCAATATAATCAATGAACTGATGTTCTTGTTCCATTCGATTTTTGCACATTTGATTTAAAATTGCGCAAAAATAACATTTCATTAACGGAAACCGAAGTTTACAATTAAGTTTTACGGTTAATTAACGGGGGGAGGAAAGCTGACTAAAAAGTCGGTAGTACCTTAAATGGGGCTGACTAAAAAGTTGGTAGTATCTTAACTCTCCTCCTTCGGGAAGGAGGAGTCCCCGTAGGGGGAGGTGGTAGGTGAACACATAACTCTGTTGTTTACAATAGAATAGGAATAAACCTTATTTTACCTACCACCCCGGCTTTTCAGCCACCTCTCCTTTCCGAAAGGAGGGGAATTGGAGATACTATTGACTTTTTAGTCAGTCCCTATAAACATCAGGATTCGCTGTTGGCTTCCTCGTCCTCTTTGGGCTTTTCGGAGATGAGCAGCAATTTATCGTTCACATGCAGTTTCAGCGTTCCGTTCGGTATCAGGAACTCATCCCCACGTTTCACAATCATTACCAGCGTGCCTTTGGGGAGATTCATATCTTTCAGCGTATCTGCCTCTTCCAGCATTTCCTGTGTGATAGTCATATCTTTGAGGTCTGTATCAATCTCTTCCGGAAGTTCCACTCCGAAATCATTCCCCGTCTTTTCCAGCGGTTTGGACAGATGTAACAGTGCGGGCAACGTAAGAAACCGTTGTTCCCTGCACTACCAGTGAAACGATTGTGATGAAGAATACGACATTAAAGATAATATTCGATCCTTCGACTCCTGCAACCACCGGATAAGTGGCGAAGATAATGGGAACTGCTCCACGCAATCCTACCCAGGAGACGAACAGCCGCGATTTCATTGTAATCTTCCGGAACGGAAGCAAACAGAGGAACACACTTAACGGGCGACCGATCACAATCATGAAGACACCGATCAAACTAGTGCTACTGCTTGCAACTTCCAGCATTTCATGAGGATTAACGAGAAGTCCGAGGCAGAGGAACATGATGATCTGGAACAACCAGGTCAAGTCCGTCCATGAACGTATAAATGTCCTTGCGGTGCATGATCTTATTGTTTCCTACCATGATACCTGCGATGTATACGGCAAGGTAACCGTTACCTTTCAGCAAGTCGGTGATAGAAAAGGTGAAGAATACAAAAGCCAGCAATAATATCGGATACAATGCTTGGTTGTCAATATTGAGTTTGTTCAGCATACGGATAGCCAGCTTTCCGAGTACATATCCGGCACCTGCACCTACCATAAACTGAATGATGCAAATGAACCGACAATAGCACCGACTCCCATACCTGCCGATTGGATAAACTGTATCAGCACAATGGTCAGCATATACGCCATAGGGTCATTACTACCACTTTCCAATTCCAACATGGGACGGAGGTTATGTTTCAGATTCATTTTCTGCGAACGCAGGATAGCGAATACGGAAGGCCGAGTCGGTAGACGACATAGTAGCTGCCAATAACAATGAAGTCGTGATAGGCAGATAAATATTTGTCCAACTCATGCCGGATAGCCACCAGATAAACAATCCGGTGAAAAGGGCAGTGAGTAAAACTCCGACGGTAGAAAGCACGATACCTGGTCCTAAAATGGGTTTGATTTCTTTGAACTTCGTATCCATACCTCCCGAAAACAAGATGATGCTTAATGCAACCATACCAATGAATTGTGCATCTTTGGCGTCATGGAACTGGAGTCCGAGCCCGTCACTTCCGAATAGCATTCCTACAACGAGGAACAGTAATAAAGTAGGTACGCCGAAACGGTATCCGGTTTTTCCAACAACAATGCTGACGAAAAGTAAGATAGAACCAATAAGTAAGGTGTTTTCTGCTGTAAATATCATAGGCAATATATTATTAAGTTATAAAATTGTCGTATTCGTTCTCACCGTGCGAAGTTACACATTATTAACAACAAATTAAAGGGCTTTTTGGATGTATTTTTGTGCAAAAAAGGTAGTTAAATTGTCTAAAAAGATTAATTTTGCACTCAATTAATCTACATCATACTTATGGATTCAAATAATCTTACTCCTTTAAGGAAAGGGATAGTGGGAGTACAATTCCTGTTTGTAGCCTTTGGAGCTACGGTTCTTGTACCGTTATTGGTCGGGCTCGACCCTTCCACTGCTTTATTTACCGCCGGGATCGGTACTCTTATCTTTCACGCTGTCACTCGTGGGAAGGTTCCTATTTTCTTGGGAAGTAGTTTTGCTTTTATTGCTCCTATCATAAAAGCGACGGAACTTTACGGATTACCCGGCACTTTATCGGGCATGGTAGGGGTTGCGCTTGTTTATTTTGTAATGAGTGCGCTTGTCAAGTGGCAGGGGATAAGGGTAATTGAGAAATTGTTTCCTCCGGTTGTCATAGGTCCGGTCATTATTCTGATTGGACTGTCTCTGGCGGGAACCGGTGTGAATATGGCAAAAAGAAAACTGGGTGCTGGCCTTGTTGTCGTTGGTTACTGCGGTTATTGTTTCGATGAAAGCGAAACGCCTCTTAAAACTGATACCTATCTTTTGTGGGATTATAGTAGGTTATCTGGCCGCATGGCTTTTCTATGATTTAGATTTATCCGGTGTCAGAGATGCGGCATGGATTGGTTTGCCTCAATTTGTTTTTCCCTAAGTTTTCGTGGGAACCGGTGCTGTTTATGATTCCGGTAGCGATTGCTCCGGTGATAGAGCATATTGGTGATGTATATGTGGTCAACACTGTTGCCGGAAAAGATTTTGTGAAAGACCCCCGGTCTACATCGTACTTTATTGGGAGACGGTCTGGCTTGTTTTTTGCCGGACTGGTAGGCGGCCCTCCTGTAACTACTTATTCGGAAGTGACGGGTGCCATGTCATTGACGAAGATCACTAATCCGCAAGGTAATCCGGATTGCCGCGTTTTCCGCTATCTTATTTTCTGTTATAGGTAAGATCAGTGCATTGTTGAAATCAATTCCGAGTGCGGTGTTGGGTGGAATTATGCTTTTTACTCTTCGGTACAATAGCTTGTGCCGGTATAGGTAATCTGGTAAATAATTGTATTGACTTGAGTCGTACAAGGAATATTATCATCGTATCTTTAACATTGACTGTCGGCATTGGCGGAGCTGTTTTTACGTGGGGGAATTTTTTCTTTATCCGGCATCGGACTGGCAGCTTTGGTCGGCGTACTCCTTAATTTGATTTTGCCGAGAAATGACTCTGACCGGAAAGAATAAGTTGATTCTACTATAAGTCCTATTTCAGGCGCGGACGATACAAAAAAGTTTGCATACTGTCCGCGCCTTTTAATGTAAGATTCAGGTTCTATTAGTTATGACAGAAATTTCATAATATCTTTCATCTACCGAACTGATACCACCGATTCCGAATTGTTCTATCAACACATTCTTTACGTTCGGAGAAAGGAAAGCGGGGAAGGGTAGGACCCAGATGAATGTTTTTCACTCCCAAAGCTAATAAGGCCAGCAATACGATAACGGCTTTCTGTTCATACCAAGCAATGTTATATACAATAGGCAACTTGTTTACATCATCCAAACCGAAAATTTCTTTCAGTTTCAGGGCAATGACGGCTAGTGAATAACTGTCGTTACACTGTCCTGCATCCAATCCAATACACGGGGAATACCGTTGATATCACCTAAAGACAACTTGTTGTATCTGTATTTTGCACATCCGGCTGTCAGGATAACCGTATCGTTCGGAAGTTTCGGGCAAACTCTGTGTAATATTCACGGCTCTTCATACGTCCGTCGCATCCTGCCATGACAAAGAACTTACGAATCGCACCGCTCTTTACAGCTTCTACTACCTTTGTCTGCCAAAGCCGTCACTTGCGCATGGGCAAAACCCGCCGATAAGAGTACCGTTTTCTATTGCTACCGGTGGTTGGCATTGCTTGGCGTGGGCAATCAGTGAAGAAAAATCTTTTGGTTTTCCGTCCTTACGTTCCGGGATATAATGTGCTCCTTCCAGTCCGCAAGCGCCGGTGACATAGATACGATCCTTGTAGCTGGCGTTGGAACGCGGAGGAACAATGCAGTTACTGGTAAACAGAATCGGCCCGTTGAAACTTTCAAATTCCCCCTTTCTGTTTCCACCAGGCATTCCCGTAGTTTCCTGCCAGATGTTTGTATTTCTTTAGTTGGGGATAGTAATGGGCGGAAGCATTTCGCTGTGAGTATAGATATCTATTCCCGTACCCTCGTTTGTTCCAGCAGTTCTTCGAGGTCTTTCAGGTCATGCCCGCTGATAAGGATACCCGGATTGTTGCGTACACCGATATTGACTTCGGTAATTTCGGGATTGCCGTAACTGCTTGTATTGGCAGTATCCAGTTGTGCCATGGCAGAACCCCATGTTGACCTGTCTCCAGTGTAAGTTGAACCAGTTCTTCCATAGTTATATCATTGCGGGTCAGTTCAGCTAATGCATGTTGCATGAAGGCGAAGATTTCCGGTGACTGGTAACCCAGGTTATGTGCGTGCTCAACGTAAGGCTGCCATTCCTTTCAGTCCGTAGTGCACCAGTTCTTTTCAACGAACGGATGTCTTCGTCTGGTGTGCGAAGCACCCCACTGTTTTAGCTTTTCTTCAAATTCATCTTCATTGCCGTTCCAAAGACATTCGTCGGGAGCTTTTTGATAGAAACCTTACCGCCCAGTTCTTTTTTCAAGCGTAGTCCTTCCTTTATTTTTCCCAATAATGGCTGCTTTGTCAAAGTTGGCATTGGTAATAGTAATAAACAAAGAATCATAGATAAATTTGTCCGCTTGTTCGGAGGAATGTCCATCTTTACGGTGTTCGTTGTAGACAGCAATTCCACGTATTACGAAGAGTAACAGGTCTTGCAGGTTAGCCACTTCGGATGTTTTACCGCATACTCCTTTTAAGGTACAACCTGTACCCATTGCGGTTTTCTTGACATTGATAACAGAACATACTCATAACTATTTACGTTTTAATTAGTCTTACTTGATTAATGAACGCAAATGTAGCGCAAAGGTTGCGGGCATTCTGTAACTAATGTTACAACAATGAATATTTTTATCTAAATCATATTCCATTAGCTATAATTGGATAGCTTTAAACCTGCTGAACTCTTGGTCATTGAATCAGCCGGATCAGTTGTTCTTTCTGTAAGATAGTAATCTGTTTCCGGTCGGCTATAATCATAATCCATCTTCCTGCATGTGCGCCAGTTCACGTGCCAGAGAAGGACAGGATACACCGAAATAATCGCTCAGTTCCTGTTGCGAGCGGTCGAGGGTGATCTGTAGCTGTTGCTGCTGTTTGTATAACCGTAGCAGATAAGATGCTATCTTTTTGCCGGATAGTCTTGAAGGACATAAAAAAAAGCTTATCCGATAAAGGGTCCGGGCATAATTGGCGGATAGATTCATATATAATTCTCCAGAAACTGCTCGTTCCTACGGAAAAAGCTCCAGTACGCTGGCTGTGGGGAGTTCGATTACTTCCGTCGGTTCGTTGGCGGTCACTTCTACCGGAAAGCGATTCTCTTCTCCGAAAAGGAAAAAGAGGGGCAAAGGGCCCTTGGTGCGGCAATGTCTTCTACTTTGATGAGTCTTCCGGAATAGTCAATCATTTCACCACGGACACTTCCTTTGGTCAGTATCACGAGACGGTTGCACACATCTCCCTGTCGTGCCAGTATTTCTCCTTTTCTATAAGAACGGGTGTGGAAACTGATCTCTTCCAGATTGGCGGATAACTTCTCCGGAGTAATCCCCCGGAATAATGGGTTATTGGTGAGTGCAGGTGTCATAGGCTGGTCTGTTATTTGAATTTTAATATGAATTTCGTTTCCTTGTTGTCCGGTAACAGCGTGAGGCTTCCACCTGAAAGCCGCATGATCTGACGCGAAATACTTAGTCCGATTCCGCTGCCTCCTTCTTTGGTAGTGAAGAAAGGGATAAAAATGTGCTCCACTATTTCCGGTGGAATGACGGGACCGTTATTCTTAATCTCAATCAGCACTTCTTCCGTTTCGTTGCAATAAACCTGAATGTCGATTTGTCCGTCCGGCTGATCACCGATTGCCTGAATCGCATTTTTCAGAAGATTAATGACTACTTGCGAAATCAGATTTTCATCTGCATGCAGGATCAGGTCGGCAGGATCGATCTTTGTATGGAACGTGATGTGGTCACAAGGATTCTGATGGCGGGCAAGTTCCACCATTCGTTCGATGAATGCTTTCAAGTAAAACAATGAAGGTTCCGGAGTCGGTATCCGTGTGAATTTTCGGTAGGATTCTACGAAAGCAAGCAGCCCTTTTCCCGTGGCACTGATGGTTTGCAGTCCGTGGCTGATCTCTTCGTCTTTGTCCTCCACCATCGAGAGAAGCGTATCGCTGAGCGAAGTGATGGGAGTCACGGAGTTCATGATCTCATGAGTCAGTACTCGGGTCAGGCGAATCCATGAGTCTATCTCCTTTTCGTCCAGCTCAATATTAATATCATTCAGTGCAAGGATGCGCAGATGTTCTTTGTGTACATTGATTTCTGACACGCGAATAGACAGATTGACTGTTCCCCGTTCATTGTGAAACACCACTTGCAGCTTATCTCCGGAACAACAATTTTCTATCTTCTCCATCAGTGTAGCATCTACTTTACTCAACTGGCGGACATGGGTAAATACATTCAGTCCCAAAAGCCGGAGTGCTTCTTTGTTTTTCTGATAGACCGCTCCGTTATCATTGAGCACCAGCAATCCCGTGCTGACAAAGTCAAGAATCAGTTCGTAGTACTTTTCCTGTTGGGCAGTCTCTGCTTTTACATTATATAAAATGTGGCCCACCCGATTGAGTGCCCGATTGATCTGTTTACTCTCGGGAGTACCGGACTCTTCGGGGAAACGGAAGGCACTGTCATTATTCTCCCAACGCATCGATCATGAAGAGCACCTGCTTGATGTGCAGGCGATAAAGCCGGACTTGCCAGATGATACTTAAGATCAGCAGACAGGCACTGACGCTGAACCAGACATAAGACTGATGCACGCCCAAACAGATAGTCGCCAGACAGCAAATGACCGTCAGTGATACCCTGAACCAATATTGGTTGGCTACTTGTTGTAGAATCCGGTTCATAATCCGAATTTTTTCATCTTGTTATAGAGAGTCTGTCGGGTAATTCCCAGTTGCGCAGCTACTGCCGAAAGATTTCCTGCACAAGCATCCAGCGCTTTCCGTATCATTTGTACTTCCATCTCTTCCAAGGTGGAAATATTCTTCTCGGAAGTTTCTGTCTTTCGGGAGGATAACTGGAACAATTCCGCAGGGATTTGCACCCCATCGTTAATGATGACCACCTTTTCGATTGCGTGCTCCAATTCGCGGATATTGCCGTACCAGGGATACGCGGTAAGCTTTTCCTTCGCTGCCGGACTGAATTTCATCGGCTCTTTGTCGTATTGCTTGCAGAAGCGGATCATGAACCTTTCGGCAAGAGGAATTATATCTTCTTTCCGTTCTCGCAAAGGAGGGATTTCTATGTGAATGGTGTTGATACGGTAGAGTAAGTCTTCCCGAAACTCTTCCCGGTCTACCATTTCTTGCAACTTACGGTTGGTGGCACAAATCAGACGGATGTCAATAGGAATCGGAGTGTTACTTCCCCACTCGCACGATACTTCTTCGTTGGATAGCCGTCAATAGTTTGGCTTGCAGGTGATAGGGGAGGTTTCCTATTTCATCCAGAAACAATGTGCTGTGATCGGCAGCCTCAAACTTTCCTGTCCGGTCGGTATGCGCATCGGTGAAAAAGAGCCTTTCACATGCCCGAAGAGTTCGCTTTCAAATAAAGATTCGGTGATTGCTCCCATGTCCACAGCAATCATTTCCTGTTGCCTGCGGTTGGAAAGAGCGTGAATTTCACGGGCAAGCATTTCTTTTCCTGTTCCGTTTTCACCGGTAATCAGGATATTGGCGTCTGTGGAGGCTACCTTTTCGATCAGTGTTCGGAGTTGTTGCATAGACTTGCTTTCTCCCCAATAGAGTGCCGGAGTGTTGACCGGTTCCTTTTTGTTTCCGTCTTACGTCCCTTGCTGTGCGGATGAGGCGGCAGCCTGTAGTGTTTCTACCAGTTTCTGATTGTTCCAGGGCTTGACGATAAAGTCCGTCGCTCCTTCTTTGATTCCCCGGATAGCGAGATCAATATCCGCATAAGCAGTAAAAAGTACGACAGGAAGCTCCCGTCGTACTTTCTTTATTTCGTGCAGCCAGAACAATCCTTCATTGCCGGTATTGATGCCCGAAGTGAAATTCATATCCAATAGTACCACTTCCGGCGTTTCCTCCCGTATCGCAGTGGCCAGTGTGACCGGTGACGACAGCGTGATGACTTTCGAAAAGTAGTTTTTTAAAAGGATTTGTACCGCAGTCAGCACCCCTTTATTATCGTCTACAATGATGATTGTTCCTGATTTACTCATGTCCGAATTGGTTTGTACGCTACAAACTTACGAAAAAGTAATTCATAATTCAAAATTCGGATTTGAATTTATAGCCATTGGAACTTTAATCCGAATGATAAACTCAGATAATCACGGGGACGGAGGTAACTATTCGTTACGCCACTGATCAGATAAAGATCGCATGTACTTATCTCGTAGAAGAAAGTCACGGACTTTGCCAGAAATCTGCGGTTAGGGGTCAATATCATAGGTCAACCGTTGTCCCATGAAAACATGAATACGCACTTTGCTTGAGAAACCATAATACCCTTTCGGATAACGTTCCGGTTCGCTCACCCAGAACTGATTTCCAAATACGGTATTCAGATAAAGTCCGCAGGAAAGCGGTTCGGTAGAGAATCCTTTCTCCAATATTAATGCTCCAGGGCATATAGTTCTGCTTGAGCGTCATGGTCACTTTTTTGCTTTCTTCGAAGAATATTTCGGAATGAATCCGAGCAATACATCCGTTTCCCACTGGTTTCGTTTTCCGTAATCCCATCCGGTACCGAAGGAGAGTAATCCCATATTTCCGGCATATTGTATTTTAGAGTGGGTCGGAATGATGCGTTCCCAGTTTTTGCGGAAGCGATGGACACGTTTATCGTAGCCGGTGCGAAGAACCGGTTCGGCAATATAAGGAAGTACTGTGTCTGCTTTGACTATTGTGAACGCAGAATCACCCTCATGAAAGGCTATGATAGAATCTGCCTTAATTGCCAGTTTCAGCGAGTCGGGTTTATAGTTCCTGATAATTGTATCTGGCTTGCAAGTAGCCGAAAGCAGGCTGGGGAAGAGTAAAAGCATAGTCAGTACTCCTGCGCGGATCACATATTTAGTATTCAACCAGTTCATATTCGTATTTTTCCGGAGTTATTGTAAATACCAGATAACTGCGACTTTTCATGCAGTCGCTGACAATATAATGCACATCGTCATCAAAAAAAGGATTCTGTCATCGAATCCGTGATTATGGGCGGCCGTGCAGAACTGTAGTCCCGGATATTGGGTGATGTAGTACTGGAACGGCTTCGCCACATTATCATTGAACACATCTGCAAAAGGATGTGCATGCATGCTGACTACGGTTTTTTCAAACTCATCCGCCCTGTCCGTCAGTTCCTGTTCCATAAAACCGAAATTGGGAATAGGCTCCGAATAATCATATTCCAGCGCATTGGTATTAAGGCAGACGAATTTCACATTGCCCGCAATGAATGAGAAGTTGGTAGGTCCGAAAACAGCCTGATAAGTTTCTGCTCCGGTACCCAGACAGTCATGATTCCCGATAAGGACGACATAAGGCACTTTCAGTCCGTTCATGATGTCCCGCTGCCAAAGAAATTCTTTGGTCAGCCCGAAGTCACTCATATCTCCTCCGTGAATGACGAAATCGATATCATCTCTCTTATTGACCTCTTTTACAAAGTCTTCTGTCTCATCATACCATCGCTGTGAATCGCCCATCGTGATAAAACGGATGGTTGTCTTTCCCTTTGCACTTAGCTTCTATTTGTTCAATGTTATGAGCATTTACGTCTGTCTCTCCACTGATACGCACATCATAGGGGTGGTAGTCTATCAGATCGCATCCGGCCAGAAGCAGGCAGACCAGGAGAGTGTATAAATTCTTGTTTACCATAAATAGAATAATTTATTTAATTGAAAACTTGATGCGAAGATAGAGTTTTCAGTTGAGATATGGGCGATTGCTTGGGCGAAATAAGAAAAATGGAACAATAAATAGGCATTAATGCATACTTTCCATTGAGAAAGGAAATACGATTGTCTTTGTCTAATAATTAGACGCATGTGTCTAATTATTAGACAGTAGATGATATGACCGATAACTATAAATGATTGAAAATGAGTATCCTCACTATTGTGGCACGTTATCTGCATAGCATCATTAAGAAAAATAGGAATATATTATATAATCATGAGACAAATCTATTATGTCATTCGAACTTTGTTGCGGGGGCGTAGTTCCAATGTTGTCAAGATCATCTCTTTAGGGCTTGGTTTGACAATGAGTATTTTATTATTTGCCCGCGTAGCTTTTGAGCAGAGCTTTGATAAATGCTTTAAAGATTACGATAACTTGTATCAGGTCCACTCCATTTTCACCATGAATGGCGAACAACTCGAACCGCAAGATCAAAATTGCGGACCGGTAGCGGGTGCAATTCTTGAGAACTTTCCTAAAGAAGTAGAGGCGGCTACCAGTTGTAGCCAGGAGATGAGTGATCCTCTTTATAATGGAAGTGTTCGTGTGGAAGCCAGGAAAATAGCAGTAGATTCACTCTTTTTTCCAGACGATGGGAGTTGAAGTGCTGAGCGGTACCCCGGTGAAAGATTTAGCTCAAAAAGATATTATTTATCTTAGTGACCGTTTAGCACGAAAGATGTTTGATACAGAGAATCCGATAGGGAAAGTTATCTCCTATCGTAAAGAAATAGAACTAACGGTGAAAGGCACCTATGCTGATATACCGGAGAATGCAACAGTGAGACCTGAAGCAGTAATTTCCCTACCTACTTTATTGACTCGTAACTGGGGAAATTATTCATGGAGAGGCGGTGACAGTTGGCTGGCGTTCATTCGTTTTCGTCCCGGCGTTGATAGGTCAGTAGTGAATGCCCGTTTGGACGGCATGATACAAAAATACCGTCCTGCGGAAGACCAAAAAGTGGTTGGATATACCGCCTTTGTAAAACCAATCCGTGATGTATATCGTGACTATAAGGAAGTAAAACGAATGCGGAATATCATGACTATTCTGGGCATTACTATCCTTTTCATCGCTTCATTGAATTATGTGTTGATTTCTATTTCCTCACTATCCTATCGTGCCAAAACGGTGGGCGTGCATAAATGCAATGGAGCAGGAAACATGACCATATTGGGTATGTTCCTTTGGGAAACAGTGATTATCATTCTGTTTGCCCTAATCCTGATGGGATTGATCTTATTGAATTTTCAGGATTTCTTTGAAGATACGGTAGCTGTCAAGTTAAGCGCTTTGTTTAGCTTGGAGCGTATCTGGGTACCTTTATTAACGGTAGCTGTACTGTTTGTTATCGGAGGAGTATTGCCCGGAAAATTATTTTCCAAGATACCCGTTACACAGGTCTTTCGTCGCTATACAGAAGGGAAAAAAGGGTTGGAAACGACCGTTATTATTCATCCAGTTTGCCGGTGTAGCTTTTATTTGCGGCTTGATGTATGTGGTAATGATGCAATATTATTATGTCTTGAATAAAGATTTGGGTTATGATCCGACACGTGTAGTGGTGGCGAGTGCCAGCTTTGGTGAGGAAGAAAATAGTAATTCTGCTTTGAATATCTTTCAGGATATGCCTTATGTGGAATCCGTGTCCAGTGCCAGCTATAATCCTGTCTATAATTATAGTGGAACGGTTATTAATACTGAAAGCGGACAATCACTTTTCTCGTCACGCTATTGCGGTGTCCTGGAAGACTATCCGAAGATGATGGGAATGGCTCTGAAAGAGGGCCGTATGCCTCGCAGTAATGATGAGACATTCGTCAATGAAACCTTTGCCGAATGGATGCATTGGGGAAATGATATACTGAATCGTACGGTCTATAATTCGGGTTATGTATGCAAGGTGGTTGGTGTGATGAAAGATTATCGCATCGGAAGTTTCACTCATCCGCAACAGCCGCTTCTACTCATGTACACCAAGAATTTCGGTGGCTGTATCCATGTCCGGTTGAAAGAGCCTTTTGCCGAGCATCTTCTTAAACTGAATAAAGCAATGGAAAATGCTTTTCCTGACAAGACGGTAGAATTCCGGTCGATGCAGCAGATGATACAAAGAGAATTATAACTCCATTCGCGTCTTCAGTAATGCTACGATACTGGCGGCAATTACAATGTTCTTTGTGATGATGATGGGATTGATAGGCTACACAACCGATGAGGTCCGCCGCCGTTCCAAAGAGATTGCCATACGTAAAGTCAATGGTGCCGAAGCCTCCGGCATTCTGGAAATGTTGGTGAAAGATGTGCTTTATGTAGCTGTTGTTGCTGTTTGTGTTGGAGTGGCGGCATCATGGTACGTCAATAACATGTGGATGGATTTGTTTGCCGAACATGTTCCGCTCAGTTGGGCTGCCTATCTTCTGATAGCAATTGCAAATATTGCGGTCATTGTGGCCTGCGTGCTTTGGAAGTCGTGGAAGATTGCCAATGAGAATCCGGTCAATAGTATAAAGAGCGAATAAAGAAAAAATAGAGTGAATAAGAAAGAAATAAAAAGTATAACAACATAATAAATGAACAAGATGATACAGATTGAAAACATTAGTAAAGTATTCCGTACTACCGAAGTAGAAACAGTCGCATTAAATCACGTGAACCTTGAAGTAAAGGAGGGAGAGTTTGTAGCCATTATGGGGCCTTCGGGCTGTGGCAAGTCCACCTTATTGAACATTCTTGGTTTATTGGATAACCCAACCGAAGGTTCTTACCGATTACTGGGAGAAGAAGTTGCCGGACTGAAAGAAAAGGAACGTACCGGCGTCCGCAAAGGCAAACTGGGCTTTGTATTCCAGAGCTTTAACCTGATCGACGAGCTGAATGTTTATGAGAATGTAGAACTTCCTCTGACATACCTGGGCTTTAAAGCATCCGAACGCCGCCGCATGGTAGAAGACATTCTGAAACGGATGAACATCAGCCACCGTGCCAAACACTTCCCGCAACAACTTTCCGGCGGTCAGCAACAACGTGTGGCAATTGCCCGTGCGGTAGTGACTAATCCAAAGCTTATCCTTGCCGATGAGCCTACCGGTAATCTGGACTCCAAGAATGGTGCGGAAGTAATGAACCTGCTGACGGAACTGAATAAGGAAGGAACCACCATTATCATGGTAACGCACTCACAGCACGATGCGAGTTTCGCACATCGTACCGTACATCTGTTTGACGGTAGTGTAGTGGCAAGTGTAACGGCATAAACCGGAACGACAATGAGACAAATCTATTATAGCATCCGAACCTTACTGCGCGAACGCGGCACAAATATCATCAGGATAATTTCTCTTTCGCTGGGACTTACTATTGGTATTTTACTCTTTTCGCAGATTGCGTTTGAATTGAGTTATGAACATTGTTATCCGGAACCGGAACGACTGGCTATTGCACGTTGCCTGACCACTAACCTTAGCACGGGGGAGACAATGGGAGACGACGGCAACAATTATGATTACACACTTTTTGATGTGGCTGCATCTACTTTGGCGCAGGATATGCCCGAAGAAATAGAGTTTGCCAGCTGTGTCCTCACCGGACAAGGGATGAGTATATATTACGAAGATAAATTATTATCGGACGTTAACTATATATACGCTGATACTTGTTTCTTCCAGACTTTTGGTATCCCTGTCTTAAAAGGGAACCCGAAAGATATGATCATGCCGGGAAGTGTGTTCGTGTCAGAGCATTTTGCCCGTGAAACGTTTGGAGATGCGGACCCTATCGGTAAAATTCTTAAAGCAGACAGGCAAAATGATTTTACTATTCGTGGTGTATACAAGGATATGCCGGAGAATACGGTGCTCACTCACGACTTTGTTGTCTCCATTCATCGGGATGGAGGATATCAGGGAGGATATGGCTGGAAAGGAAATGATGTCTTTTACACGTTTCTCCGCCTGCGTAATGCTGCGGATATTGACAAGGTGAATGACAACATCCAACGGGTAATCGAGAAATACACTCCTGCCCAGTATGATGACTGGAAAATGAATTTCAGTGTCATCCCATTGGTGAAGTATCATTTGATATCTTCCGATGTGCAGAAGCGATTGATCATATATGGCTTTCTGGGATTCGCTATCTTCTTTGTGGCCATCATGAATTATATGCTGATATCTATTGCCACCCTAAGCCGTCGTGCCAAAGGAGTAGGAGTGCATAAATGCAGTGGTGCCAGTTCCGGAAATATCTTCGGCATGTTTTTGGCAGAAACAGGAATCCTTGTTATCTTTTCCGTACTTCTTAGTCTTCTGCTGATAGTCAACGCACATGAAATAATCGAAGATTTGCTTTCTGTCCGTCTATCCTCACTTTTTGCGTGGGAGACACTATGGGTGCCTTTGCTTACGATTGTGATACTTTTCCTTTTGGCAGGTGGCATACCGGGACGGCTGTTTTCGCGTATACCAGTCACGCAGGTGTTCCGTCGTTACTCTGATGGTAAAACGGGTTGGAAACGTTCGTTGTTGTTTATACAGTTCACAGGTGTCTCCTTTGTTTTGGGGCTGTTGCTGGTAACGCTCCTGCAATACAACCATCTGATGAGCCGCGATATGGGAATAAACGTTCCGGGACTGGTTCAGGCAGGAACCTGGTTGCCGAAAGAAACGGTAGAGCATGTCACCGATGAACTGCGTCGCCAGCCTATGGTAGAGGGAGTGGCTGTTGCCACAAGCGGAGTAATCGGACAGTACTGGACACGCGGACTGATGAGTAATGACGGCAAAAGAATCGCTACACTTAACTTTAATTATTGCAGTTATAACTATCCCGAAGTGATGGGAATAAAGATTATCGAAGGCAGCACTCTTAAGAAACAGGACGATTTATTGGTGAATGAAGAGTTGGTACGTCTGATGAAATGGACAGATGGGGCGGTAGGAAAGAAACTGAATGATATACAGGGTACGATTGTCGGTGTCTTCCGGGATGTCCGCAACTATAGCTTCTTTTCAACTCAGGCACCTATTGTCTTGATAGGATCGGAGAATGCCAATCATGTATTTGATGTCCGTTTGAAAGAGCCGTATGATGAAAATCTGAAACGTCTGAACGAGTTTGCCGATAAGACATTTCCGAATGTAGCCTTGCATTTCAGTTCTGTAGACGGTATGATAAAGGATATATACAAGAGTGTATATCGTTTCCGTAATTCAGTCTGGATCACTTCAAGCTTTATTCTGCTGATTGTAATAATGGGATTGATCGGATATGTGAATGATGAAACGCAACGTCGAAGCAAAGAAATAGCTATCCGGAAAGTGAATGGAGCCGAAGCCTCTCATATTTTGCGTCTGCTGATACGCGAGATTCTGTATGTCTCCGCATCCTCCATATTGATTGGTACCATTGTTTCCTATTTTGTCGGAAAGGCATGGCTTGACCAGTTTGCCGAACAGATTTATATGAACCCGTTATTGTTTGTGGGTACGGCGCTGTTTGTCTTATTGCTGATCGTAGTTTGCGTTGTGTTGAAAGCGTGGCACATCGCCAATGAGAATCCGGTGAAAAGTATAAAGAGCGAATAAGAATATTATTATCTTTATAGGCACGGATTAACACGGTTTTTAAGAGATGCATTCATTGCAGAAGTAATCTTAATCCGTGTATTCGTGCCTGAATATTTTTCATACTGATATATCTTTTAGCATAGCGTCCTTTTTGCTTTATTCCGCCACTTTATCCGCTATCGGATGTTCTTTCGATACTTTCTTTATATAAATCATCAGACTGATAACTGCCGTAATAAATGCTAAAGAGTCCGATACCGGCAGACTGATCCATATTCCCTTCAGTCCCCACCAATGCGGGAATAACAACAGGCAAGGCAGCAAATAAAGCAACTGCCGCGTCAACGAAAGGAAAATACTTATTTTTTTACTTTGCCTATACTTTGGAAGAAGTTACCGATTACAATCTGTGCTCCTACAAACGGGAACATAAGTACAGTCAACCGAAGACCGTCCACCGCAAGTCCGATTAACTCATCACTATCCGTGAAGACTGCCGATACTGCATGAGGGAGAAACTCGCAAATCAGAAAGCCACTGCTTGTAATCACTACACCGGAAATAATTCCCAGCTTTAGCGTCTGTTTCACCCGGTCTATCTTCTGTGCTCCGAAGTTGTAGCCTACAATCGGCTGCATGCCCATCGTCAGTCCCAATACGATCATGACATAAAGCGTCAGCAATCGGTTGATGATTCCGTAAGCACCGATAGCCATGTCGCCTCCATGTTCCTGCAAACTATTATTAATCACGATAACGATGGCACACGCACACACATTCATCAGGAAAGGAGACATACCGATGGCGAAAAGATACTCTCCACAATCCTCCGTTTCATCTTCCAGATATTCCCCTCAAAATGCACCGTACTGTCTTTCTTGACAAAATGGCTCACCACCCACACCATACCGATCAACTGTGAAATCACCGTTGCTGTAGCCGCTCCCCCGCATTCCCCATTCAAAGTGAAAGATAAAGATAGGAGCGAGGATGATATTTGCTACTACCGTTACCATAGAAGTAAGCATCGCTTTCTTCGGATATCCGGTGGCACGCATCACATTATTCAGGCCGATCATCGTGTATGTGATGGGAGTTCCCAATAAAATCACCTGCATAAAACTCCGTGCATAAGGCAGTGTGTCGGGACTGGCACCAAAGAAAGTCAGTATATCATCAAGAAAGATAAAAAGACAGGATACCGAAAAAGAAAGAATTTGTGATACAGAGCATCAGCGTATGTGACAGAATCTCCGTAGCCCCTTTCATATCTTTCTGTCCCAGGCGAATAGAAGCGATGGTAGAACCACCCGCCGAAACGAGTGTACAGAAAGCAACGACCAGATTCATCAGAGGAAAGCTCACCGCCAGTCCGGCAATAGCCATCGCACCCACACCGTGACCGATGAAGATGCTGTCGATGATATTATAGATAGACGTGATTGTCATCCCGATGATAGCGGGAATGGAGTATTGCAACAGTAGCTTACCGATGCTTTCTTTTCCTAATATGTGCGGATCGTTTTTGCTCATGCGCTCGTATGGATTGTTGGATGAAAACGAATGTTACGTTTTTTTAAGTGGGGCAAAGGTACGAATTATTTGCCTGATTCGATGATTATTCGGAACTTTGCAACGACGGATACACAAGGTTTAACGTTTAGGTAAAAAGAAAGTTTATGTATGAATACAACGAAAACGATTGCGGCACTCTTCGATTTTGATGGTGTCATCATGGATACAGAAACGCAGTACACAGTCTTCTGGGACGAGCAGGGACGGAAATATCTGAATGAAGAAGATTTCGGCCGTCGCATCAAAGGGACAGACGCTGACCCAGATTTACGAGAAATATTTCTCGGACCTCCCCGAAGCTCAACAAGAGATTACGGCCGGACTCAATATTTATGAGAAAAGCATGTCCTATGAGTACATCCCCGGTGTAGAAGCTTTTATTGCCGATCTTCGTAAACACGGAGCAAAAAATAGCCGTAGTCACCAGCTCCAACGAAGAGAAGATGGCTAACGTCTACAATGCCCACCCCGAATTTAAAGGAATGGTAGACCGCATCCTGACCGGAGAGATGTTTGCCCGTTCCAAACCGGCTCCCGACTGCTTCCTGCTCGGGATGGAAATCTTTGAAGCCACTCCCGAAAACACCTACGTCTTTGAAGATTCTTTCCACGGCCTGCAAGCCGGAATGACTTCCGGGGCAACAGTGATCGGACTTGCCACCACCAATACACGTGAAGCCATCACTGGCAAAGCACATTATATAATAGATGACTTTTCGGAAATGACCTTTGAACACTTATTGGCCTTGCACCGTTAGTTCTTTCTTATTATCTTCTTAATTTGTCTTTTTGGCCGCCTTCTCATTAACTTGAGGAGGTGTTTGAAAGGATTTTTTCTTTTTTCTTTCTCACTTATGAAAGAAATGTTATAACTTTGCCGCAATTTTTGATGGCGTTGACGCCTTATTTAATTTCTAGTTTTAATTTAAAATTTAAGAAACATGGCTGGTTATATATCAGATGACACAAGAAAGGTGACTACTCATCGCCTGGTTGAAATGAAGCAAAGAGGCGAAAAGAATATCTATGCTTACTTCTTATGATTACACAATGGCACAGATCGTAGATGGTGCGGGAATGGACGTAATTTTGGTAGGCGACTCCGCTTCGAACGTGATGGCGGGTAATGTGACTACATTGCCTATTACTCTCGATCAGATGATTTATCACGCTAAATCAGTAGTACGTGGCGTAAAACGCGCTATGGTCGTAGTGGATATGCCTTTCGGTTCTTACCAGGGCAATGAGATGGAAGGTCTTGCTTCTGCCATCCGCATTATGAAAGAGAGTCATGCAGATGCCTTGAAACTGGAAGGTGGCGAAGAAATCATCGATACGGTGAAGCGTATCATCAGTGCGGGTATTCCGGTGATGGGACACTTGGGACTGATGCCTCAGTCTATTAATAAATACGGTACTTACACGGTACGTGCCAAAGATGACAACGAAGCTGAAAAGCTGATTCGTGATGCTCATCTTCTCGAAGAGGCAGGCTGCTTTGCCATCGTACTCGAAAAGATACCGGCTACTCTTGCAGAACGTGTGGCTTCCGAACTGATGATACCTATTATAGGTATTGGTGCCGGTGGTCATGTTGACGGACAAGTATTGGTCATTCAGGATATGCTTGGAATGAACAACGGATTCCGTCCGCGCTTCTTACGTCGTTATGCAGACCTGTATACGGTGATGACTGACGCTATCAGCCGTTACGTATCCGACGTGAAGAATTGCGACTTCCCTAACGAGAAGGAACAATATTAAAACAGTATATGGCAGTTAAATTGTGGACAGTTCATTTTATGCGGATATGCGTAGCTAATTTGCTGTTGTTTATCTCCTTGTATATCTTGTTTCCGGTACTTTCCGTTGAGATGGCAGACCGTCTCGGAGTACCGGTGGCACAGACAGGAGTGATCTTTCGTTTTTTTCACTTTAGGAATGTTCCTTATCGGTCCGTTCCATGCTTATCTCGTAGATGCTTATAAGCGTAAGTACGTATGTATGTTCTCTTTTGCCACGATGGTGGCAGCAACGGCAGGATACGCCTTTGTGACGAACATCACGGAACTTATCTTGTTGAGCACCGTACAGGGACTGGCTTTCGGAATCGCTACCACCGCAGGAATCACACTCGCCATTGACATAACGAACGCTACACTTCGCAGTGCCGGAAATGTCAGTTTCTCCTGGATGGCACGTCTGGGGATGATTATAGGCATTGTTCTGGGTGTCTGGCTTTATCAGAGCTATTCCTTTAAAAATCTATTGTCCGTATCGGTGATTACCGGAGTAGCAGGTGTTTTGATGGTATCCGGGTATATGTGCCTTTCCGTGCACCGATTGTGACCAGGCTTTATTCATTCGATCGCTTTTTGCTGTTGCGGGGATGGGTGCCTGCCATCAATATGATTCTGATCACCTTCGTTCCGGGGTTGTTGATTCCGCTTGTACACCGTTTCCTTAACGATTCCGTATGGGGAAGCAGTGGAATCCCCTATACCGTTCCTTTGTCGGTACGGGCATCGGATATCTTGCCTCCCTGCTGCTGGCGCGTCTGTTTATTCTGAAAGAAAAAACTTTGCGGCTGGTGCTCGTCGGCATCATACTGGAGATTGTAGCCATCACTCTGCTGGCCTCCGGCTTTCCGGTAGGCGTACCTTCCATACTCTTGGGTTTGGGACTGGGGTTGGTGATGCCGGAATTTCTGGTCATGTTCGTGAAACTGTCACATCATTGTCAGCGGGGTACGGCAAATACCACTCATCTGTTGGCCAGCGAAGTCGGATTCGCATCCGGAATAGCTGTTGCGTGTTACTTCGATTTGGAAGCGGATAAGATGCTCTATACAGGACAGGTGGTAGCTGTGATTGCTTTGATTTTCTTTATACTGGTTACATATCCATATTATAAGAGAAAGAAAGTGAGATAAATCGTTTCGCACTATTTCCGTGACATGATTGTCTATCATAAATAAAAAGACTGGCGTTATCCTGACGGAGATAATGCCAGTCTTTTTTATTAAAGACCTGTCAACAGATTTGCTGTTAGCATAGAGTGCTTAGTTTCTGCTTACCTGTTTAACTCCCTTCACTGTCCGCAGCTTTTTGATCAGCGCTTCCAGTCGTCCGGTATCACCCACCATGACCGTAAGCGTTCCGGAGAATAGTCCGTCGTTGGAATTGATTCCGATGGAACGCAGGCTGATTCCATTCTCTTTGGAAATGATAGAAGTAATATTGGTAACAATGCCGATATCATCATGACCTACTACGCGCAACGTGATAGGATACTGCGTACCGACTGACTTCCCAGCCCAACGCGCTTTAACAATCCGGTATCCGAACCGTTCACGCATCTGATTGGCATTCGGACAGTCTGCCCGGTGAATCTTGATACCTCCGCTCACGGTCACAAATCCGAATACATCATCCCCATAGATCGGGTTACAGCATTTGGCCAGTTTAAATTCCAGTCCTTTCAGATTCTGATCAATGACCAGTACATCCTCTTTTGAGCTAGGTTCTTCTTGAGTTGCCTGCAAATTATATCCTTCGGCACTGCGATACACAATCTCGTCGTGCGTGTCATTGTCCCGTCTCTGCTGTTCAAGGTATTTATCCAGAATGTCGTTGACATCCAATGTCTCGTCAGCAATCTTCTGATAAAACTCTGTCACATTTTTAAAGCCCAGCCGCTTGATCAGGCGCATCATGGTGGCTTCGTCATACTCCATCTTCCGGTTCTTGAACTTCCGTTCCAGTGTCTCTTTGGCGAAATCGTGCTGGCGTGCTACCATCTCTTTGAGTGCCTGCCGTATCTTGGTGCGGGCTTTGGAAGTCGTCACGATGTTGAGCCAGTCCTGTTTGGGAGTCTGGGTATTCGACGTCATGATTTCTACCTGATCACCGCTGTTCAGTTTCTGTTTGAGCTGTACATTCTTGCCGTTTACTTTCGCACCGATACACTTGCATCCCAGTTTGCTATGGATGTGGAATGCGAAATCGAGCACAGTAGCTCCTTTGGCAAGTTTGAATAAGTCTCCTTTAGGCGTGAATACAAATACCTCATCTTCGTAAAGGTCCATCTTGAACTGATCCATTACTTTCAGTGAGTCGTTATCCGCATTTTCAAGCGCTTCACGTACCGAAGTCAGCCATTCGTCCAGTCCTGTTTCCCTTTGATACCTTTGTATCTCCAGTGGGCGGCGAGTCCCCGTTCGGCGATCTCGTCCATCCGGCGGGTACGGATCTGTACTTCCACCCATCTGCCTTCCGGACCCATCACAGTGATGTGCAACGCTTCATAACCGTTGCTCTTCGGAATCGAGAGCCAGTCCCGCAGACGTTTAGGATTCGGTTGATACATATCTGTTACGATAGAATAGGCCTGCCAGCATTCCTGCTTTTCTTTGGCCGGGTCCGGTTCGGAATCCAGAATGATACGGATAGCGAACAAGTCATAGATACCTTCAAACGGAGTCTTCTGCTTCTGAATCTTATTCCAGATGGAATGGATGGATTTGGTACGTCCCTTAATGTCGAACGTCAGTCCGGCTTCCTTTACCTTCTTCTGGATAGGATCGATGAAAGAAGCGATATACTTGTCGCGGGATGCTTTCGTCTCGTTGAGCTTCTCCTTTATAAAGTAGTAGGTTTCTCGCTGCGTATATTTCAGCGACAAGTCTTCCAATTCCGATTTCAGCTTGTAAAGTCCCAGTTTGTGGGCCAGCGGAGCATATAGGTAAGCAGCTTCGTTCGCTACTTTCACCCGGTCTTCCTCGTTGCCTGTATCCTTGATTTGCCGCATGATGTTCACACGGTCGGCAATCATAATCAGGATCACACGCATATCTTCGGCAAAAGAGAGCAGGAGATTGCGGAAATTCTCCGATTCTATCGCCGGACTTCTTGGAGTACAGTTCGTTTGTTTTCACCAAGCCTTTGATGATACTGCCTACATCTTCGCCATATTCGGCATTCACTTCTTCGATAGACAGGATATGTGCCTTCACTATTTCGTGAAGCATGATGCCGACCAGACACGAACCTTTCATGCCGATTTCTTCGGCTACGATAACCGCCGTTTGTAAATCTCTGATGACGGGATTCATCCCGAAGTTATTGCGTTGCAGCCCGTTACACTGGGCGGCTTTGATAAGATGTTTCTTTAATTTTTGGCAATCCCTCCAGAAAATCGTATCTCCAGCAGATTGCAACAGATGCCTGTAGAGTGAAAAAAAGCTCCTTCTTTTTTTCCTCTGATGTAAAAAAAGTCGTTCATATTCAATCTTGTTAATTCGATGTAAAATTACTTTTTTTTCCCGGTTATTCGGCAAGAAGTAAATAACATTTTGTATTTTTGGGCATCAATTAATAAAAAATAGATATTATGATAACGACACAGGACAAAGAGTTGCTTGCCAAGAAAGGCATCACGGAGGCGCAGATAGCAGAACAGCTGGCTTGCTTCCAGACGGGTTTTCCTTATTTGAAACTGGACGCTGCCGCTTCCATAGAAAAAGGCATATTGGCTCCTGACGCAGAAGAAAAGAACGCATATCTGGCTGCATGGGATGCTTATAAGAATACGGATAAAATCATCGTGAAGTTTGTTCCTGCTTCGGGCGCTGCCAGTCGTATGTTCAAGAATCTGTTCGAGTTTCTGTCCGCAGAGTATGACAAACCTACTACAAAGTTTGAGCAGGCATTCTTCGACGGAATCAGGGATTTTGCTTTCTATGACGACTTGAATGTAGCTTGTCAGCGTACAGCCGGAAAAAGATATTCCAGGGCTGATGGAAGAAGGTAATTACAAAGCTGTAGTAGCTGCCCTTCTCGAAACTGCCGGACTCAACTACGGAGCACTTCCGAAAGGTCTGCTCAAATTCCATAAATATCCCGAAGGTTCACGTACTCCACTGGAAGAACATCTTGCCGAAGGCGCTATGTATGCAGCCGGAAAAAGTGGTAAAGTCAACGTACACTTCACTGTCTCTACCGAGCATCGCGAACTCTTCAAGAAGCTGGTGGAAGAGAAAGCCGAAGCATTTGGCAAACGCTACGGAGTAGACTATTACATCACCTTCTCCGAACAGAAACCGAATACCGATACCATCGCTGCCGATATGGACAACCAACCGTTCCGCGACAACGGCAAACTCTTGTTCCGTCCGGGTGGTCATGGTGCACTGATCGAGAACCTGAACGATCTCGACGCCGTCATTATCTTCATCAAGAATATCGACAACGTAGTACCCGATAAACTGAAAGCCGACACCGTTACTTATAAAAAACTGATTGCCGGTGTACTCGTTACCTTGCAGAAAAAGGCATTCGAATATCTCGAACTGCTCGACAGCGGAAAATATACGCACGAACAGATGATGGAAATTCTCCAATTCCTGCAAAAACAACTTTTCTGCAAGAATCCCGAAACGAAGAACCTCGAAGATGCCGAAGGCGGTGATCTACCTGAAGAACAAATTGAACCGTCCAATGCGCGTTTGCGGAATGGTGAAGAATGTAGGTGAACCGGGTGGCGGTCCGTTCCTGGCATACAACAGTGACGGAACGATCTCTCTTCAAATTCTTGAGAGCTCTCAGATCGACATGAACGATCCTGCAGAAAAAGGAAATGTTCGAGAAGGGTACGCACTTCAATCCGGTAGACTTGGTTTGTGCGGTACGCGATTATAAAGGTCACAATTCGACTTGGTGAAGTATGTGGATAAGGCGACAGGCTTTATTTCTTATAAATCAAAGAACGGAAAAGACCTGAAAGCGCTTGAACTTCCCGGCTTATGGAATGGTGCGATGAGCGACTGGAACACAGTGTTCGTAGAAGTTCCTCTTACCACTTTCAATCCGGTGAAAACGGTGAACGACCTGTTGCGTGAACAGCATCAGTAGGATTTAAAACAAGATTGGGTCCAGTCTGTCATTCTTCCTCCTCCGCGGTCGTCCGAATGGCAGATACAGACAAATGTCTCTCCCAATCATTATAATTACTAATTAAGTAAAAGCAAAATCTGAGAGGCTGACTAAAAAGTCAGTACTATCTTAAATCTCCTCCTTCCCGAAGGAGGAGATTTAAGATACTGCCGACTTTTAGTCAGCCCTAGTGTAGATACAACCGACTTTTTAGTCACTACTTATAATAAAAAGAGTATTTAGGATGAATCAGATAGAAAAGATCATTGACATTGCAACATGGAACAGAAAAGAGCATTTTGAACATTTCAGCGCATTCGATGATCCCTTTTTCGGAGTGACAGTTCATGTAGACTGTACCCGTTCTTATCAGGAGGCTAAAGACAAAGGTGTCTCCTTTTCTCTTTTACTATTACATCGTATCATCACTGCCGCAAGCAAAGTCGAGGAATTCCGTTACCGCATCGAGGGCGACAAGGTAGTCTGCTATGACAGTCTTCTTCCCGAAGCGACAGTAGGGCGTGCCGATCATACTTTTTCTTTTGCCGCCTTTGAGTACGATCCCGATGAGCTCACCTTTATCCGTAAGGCGAAAACTGAAATGGAGCGGCTGCAAGCTACCACCGGACTGAACAAAGGAGGAACTTTCCATCCCAACGCCATTCACTATTCGGCTGTCCCATGGCTGGCCTTTACAGATATGAAACACCCTACGAACATGCGTTCGGGCGATAGCGTCCCCAAAATATCCACCGGAAAATACTTTCGGGAAGGAGAGAAGCTGATGCTCCCCATTTCCGTCACTTGTCATCACGGACTGATGGATGGTTATCATGTTGCCAAGTTTATTGAGACCCTTGATTTATGAAACCGTCAGGAACTGAAGACTAACAATGACGGCACTATGAGAAACAAGACCCTGAGATGGAAAACCATCGTTCTTTGTTCCATCATGTTTTGCCTGCCGAAGACTCCTTTGGCAGGGCAGGAGTCTTCTGGTTTTATCCATCGTTTGGGAATGGAAGCCCGTCCGCAATATGTATTTCCTACCAACCCCTTCCTGCAAGGAGAGAACGAACGCTGGAAACCGATTCAGACATCGTTTGCCGCCCACTTGAAATACTCGTTCAAGTTTCGCCCCAATACTTGTGCCGACCGTATTTACGGTGGAGCTTATCAGGGTATCGGTGTATCCCTTACCACCTTTGGTGATAAAAAACAGTTGGGCGATCCTTTCTCATTCTATGTGTTTCAAGGAGCACGAATTGCCCGTTTCTCTCCCCGTGCCTCGCTCAATTATGAGTGGAATTTCGGTTTGTCCGCCGGATGGAAGCCATACGACAATTATTATAATTCCTATAATGGTGCGGTCGGTTCACGGATGAATGCTTATATCAATGCCGGAGTTTACATAAACTGGGCGTTTTCCCGTTACTTCGATCTGATTGTCGGAGGCGATTTCACGCACTTCTCCAATGGTAACACTAAATTCCCGAATGCCGGAATCAATACTGCCGGAGCCAAGATCGGACTCGTCTACAATTTCAATCGTACGGAAGAAGACCTCTCGAAATCACTCTATCAGCCTGTCACCACCCGTTTTCCCCGCCATATCAGTTATGATGTCGTGCTGTTCGGGTCATGGCGTCGAAAGGGAGTGTGGGTAGGAGAGAAGCAGATCGCATCTCCCAATGCGTATCCCGTTGCCGGATTCAATTTTGCCCCGATGTATAATCTGGGTTATAAGTTTCGCGTGGGAGCTTCACTGGACGGTGTTTATGATGGCAGTGCCAATGTATATAGGGAAGATGTAATTGTGGAATATGGGAGCAGCAGTTCTAAACGTGAGTTCCTGAAACCGGGCATTCAGCATCAGCTGGCCTTGGGACTTTCGGGACGTGCGGAATATGTGATGCCTTATTTTACCATCGGTGTCGGCATGGGAGCCAACGTGCTCAGCCGTGGCGATATGAGAGGCTTCTACCAGATTCTTGCATTGAAAATAGCCGTTACCCGGAGTTCCTTTCTTCATATCGGATACAATTTGCAGAACTTCCAGACGCCCAACTATCTGATGCTCGGACTCGGTTTCCGTTTCCACAATAAATATCCTAAGGTACGTCATTAATAAAAAAGAAATATACTAATTTTGCATCACTAACATAAAACACTCAAAATAATGAAGAAAATACTGTTACTCGGTTCCGGAGAGTTAGGAAAAGAGTTTGTGATCTCTGCACAGCGCAAGGGGCAACACGTCATTGCTTGTGATTCTTATGCCGGAGCACCTGCTATGCAAGTTGCCGATGAATTTGAAGTCTTCGACATGCTGGACGGTGAAGCATTGGAACGCGTTGTAGAAGAACATCATCCGGACATCATCGTTCCGGAGATAGAAGCCATCCGCACAGAGCGTCTCTATGACTTTGAAAAAGAAGGAATTCAGGTAGTGCCCAGTGCCCGTGCCGTCAACTTCACGATGAACCGTAAGGCGATCCGTGACCTTGCCGCCAAAGAACTCGGCTTGAAAACAGCCAACTATTTTTATGCCAAGACCCACTGGACGAATTGAAGGAAGCAGCCGCCAAAATCGGTTTCCCTTTGTGTCGTCAAACCGTTGATGTCTTCTTCCGGCAAAGGACAGTCTCTCGTCAAGAGTGCCGACGAGCTTGAACATGCCTGGGAATATGGATGCAGTGGCAGCCGTGGCGATATCCGCGAACTGATCATCGAAGAATTCATCAAGTTCGACAGTGAAATCACCCTGCTCACCGTTACACAGAAAAACGGACCTACGCTGTTCTGTCCTCCTATCGGACACGTACAGAAAGGCGGTGACTACCGTGAGAGTTTCCAGCCTGCACACATCGACCCTGCACACTTGAAAGAAGCCGAAGAAATGGCGGAAAAAGTAACCCGTGCCTTGACTGGTGCCGGACTTTGGGGAGTGGAATTCTTCCTGAGCCATGAAAACGGAGTCTACTTCTCCGAGCTTTCTCCCCGTCCGCACGATACGGGCATGGTGACATTGGCAGGAACGCAGAATCTGAATGAGTTCGAACTTCACCTGCGTGCCGTACTCGGTCTGCCCATCCCCGGCATCAAGCAGGAGCGGATCGGTGCAAGTGCCGTTATCCTTTCTCCGATAGCGAGTCAGGAACGTCCTCAATATCGTGGCATGGAAGAAGTGACGAAAGAAGAAGACACTTATCTGCGCATCTTCGGCAAGCCGTTTACCCGCGTCAACCGTCGCATGGGAGTCGTACTTTGCTATGCACCGCTGAACTCCGATCTGGATGCGTTGCGTGATAAAGCGAAACGAATCGCCGAGAAAGTAGAGGTATACTAAATAAAAAGAATGAGAGTGAGTCAAAAGCAAAAGGATAGTGAATATTGCTTTTGATTCTCTCTCATCATCTCCTCTTATATAACTAATAATGAAAAACATGAAAAAGACTAAACTATTGGCAGCTACTGCTATGCTATTACTGACTTCCTGTTCACCTAAAGTGGTCACTAACATTGTAAGAACCTATCCGGATATTATTCCGGCAGATTCGGTCTATGTCATCGGTTTGGGAGAAAAAGTGCCCAATACAGCCGAGACTATCGGGCGTGTATCAGTAGTGGATCGGGGTACTTCTACGAATTGCCGTTATGATCAGGTATTACATCTTGCACAAGAGGCTACAGGAAAGATTGGTGGCAATGGACTCGCCATCACTAATCACCAGAAACCTTCTTTTTGGGGAAGTTCCTGTCATCAGATTTCCGGACTGATGCTGCGGTTGTCGGATAAAAGTGTGGATACACTGAAAACAAATCCTGTACAAGACGTAATAGATCTCGACCTGGTTATTGCTAAAGACTATGCAGAAAGCAGAAAAGCGCCTGCCAACACGTTTGAAGCGAGCTTCGGATATGGATGGGTGATCAGCAAGATTTATGATATCAACGGTAGGGCGTTAGATTCGAAAGGAGGAGTTGAATGGAAGCTCGCTTACGAACATGTCTGGAACGGTGGGATGGGAATCGGACTTCAATATGCTGGTTTCAAAGAAGTCATTCTCCGGTGGCGACATGATGTTCTCCCTATATAGCTCCGGAGTGGGTAAGCCGTACAAAATTTGACAGATGGATCTTAAAATCAGGCGTTGGTGTCGGCGTTTTCCTTTATCATGATCCTTTCTACAATGCTGCCGGATTCGGCCTTCATGCCACATTAGGATTTGAGTACATGCTTTCATCTAATTGGGGACTCGGCTTGACTCTGAACGGGATCGGTGGAAGTATGCCCAAACAGGACTGGATGCTGCTGAAAGAAGACGAACGTTGTGGAATCACCCGCTTTAACCTGCTGGGTGGGCTGCGCTACTACTTCTGATGATAACTCCTTCTTTCTAGGAAGAATATCAACGTTTATACTGTACTTAGATTTATAAATAAAGAGAGGACAGAAGTCTGAACCTGCATCCTCTCTCTCACGTTTATGAAATTGTTATTTCTCTGATCTTACAGACTCATCGCATTACCGCCTACAATACCCAGCACTGCCGAAGCCACTGCGATGACTACTTTCAAAATGGTATCCCAAAGGGATCTCTTGACTGCCATAACTCTACACACCTCCTTTCCGACTCTTTATATGATTGATTACTAAGTGAATCATTACCGAATGACCGATTACTCCCGATAACTTTCCTCCTTTACCTCAAAGCACGGGCACGCCTTGATCCACTCCTCCGGCTCAATCTCTCCATTACCGTTGCGATCCGGCGACAAGTCGCGATGACCGCACACCCGGCAACCGGGGAATCTCTCTTGCAACTGATGCACCAGCAGCCGGAGCGCTGCCCGCTGTTCCGGTGTCCGTGTGTCCGCCGGGCGTCCCCGGCAGTCCAGGCCGCCTTCGTAGCAAATTCCGATACTCTCCGCATTAAAACCTTTCGCATGTGCCCCGATCCGTTCCACCGGACGGGTAATAAGCGTTGTTCCATCCTTGCGGATATAGTAATGATAACCTGTCCCGTTAAATCCCCGCCGGCGGTGCATCGTATCCAGATCAAAAGCCGTCAACTCCTTGTCTGCCCGCGTTGCAGAACAGTGAATCACAATTAAATGAATCTTCCTCATAAAGCCATTAATTCTAACTATCAACCTCTCGTACATTGATTACCAACTCTCAACTCTCCACTTCTTACACTGTCGGGTCCGGAGCTTCCTCGTCGCCTCCGCCGCCTTCGTTTCCACCGCCACCGGGGGTGTTGTCCTCTCCTGATCCGTCGCCTTTCTTCTTTTTCGGGGCTTCGAGGTCGAGAAACTCGATCTTGTCACCGGCACGGGTAGACGTCAGGTTGGGGCGGACGCTGCTGGAAGGGCGGAAGTTGATCTGTATAGATTTGATATTCTTCACCGTACACTCTTCTTTCGTGGTTGCTCCCAGCGTATGGGCGGATAGGCTGAATACACCGAAGTCTCTGATATTGACCGATTTTCCGTCGAAGAGCGCCGCTCGCATTGCCTCCACATAGTTGGTCAGTACGCTTTGGATGTCGCCCAGGGAGAGGGAACTCTTGTCTTTCATGATGTAGGCGATGCCGTCAAGGTCTACACTTTGGCCCATCGTCACCAGTTGGGGGTGGTACTTCAGCACCCCGTCAATTTTTCGCGGGTCTTTACGACCCATTCTTTTAAATGGTATTGCCATGATGATAAATTAAAGATTTAGAAAAATATAAATTAATAATTACTGATTGCTGTCACTCGATCAGTGTCGGGGAGAGAGAATGAGCTCTGTTTCTTTCTTTCGATGTGTCAAAGGTAGCCTATTATTAAGCCATGAGAATACGTACTTTATCGTACTTCGTCGTACTTTCTTTCAGAATGTATTTACTTTCTTTCTGATTGATTTTATTTTACTTGTTTGCTTGTGTGCGCAAATATGTTTTAGTATATTTGAAGTACGAAAGAACTTAAAAACAACGATATGAAAACAGAAAAAGAAGAAGCGGAAGAAGAACCGTTTGTCATCCGTCCGTATTTGAAGTCGGAGCTGGCTCACAAGTACAATCCACATTTGCCATTGATTTATGCCATGCAGAAACTACGGGGATGGATCAGAAATAATAAAGAACTTTTATGACGCTATGTATAGCGGTGGAGAAGGAAAAAACGATCATGCTTATAGCAGCAGACAGGTGAGGCTGATCGTGAAGTTTCTCGATGAGCCGTGAATCTGTTTTTCGATGAGTCGTGAATCTGTTTCTTGATAAGTCGTCCGTCTGTAAGGAAGAAACAAATTAGCTATTAGCATATCGAAATTAGCTATTAGCTAATTTGTTTTTGCTAATAGCTAATTTCGATATGCTAATAAGACTTATTGTTTTTTTCTTGTGACAATGAAGTAAAAGTCACGAATTTCCCCTTTCAAAGTCCAGTAAAGTCCAGAAAGTCCATATTAGATTTTCAGAATATACGAACCGTGACCTAACTTGCTGATTCTCCCTGCTTTAATGCCTTTATTCAATAAGTAGTAAACGGTGCTTCTTGAGAGGTTCAATTCCTCTCCCAAAGCACATGCTTCTTTGGCTGAAAAACTCTTTTTGAGTTTCGTCAGAAGTCGCGAGAGATTATCGGGCGATTGTAATGGTTTCGTATCTTCGGCAGAGCTTTTTACCGAAGTACTGACCAGTTTGCTATGTTCGAAGCAACACAGCACGATGGCGAGCGCTGCTTTGAAATGTGCGTCCGAGCAGTATACTTCGGGTGTTTCCATTCTCATGGTTCCCTTGTCGATGGCGGAGAAAATGCAGCAGATGCGTGCCGTTATCACTCCATAACGTTTCACCACCCCCAGCAGGTCATCATTACCTAACTGGTCCGTATCTTTGAGCAGTTGCGTGAATACCCGGTTGAATTCTTTTTTCTGTGTATCTGTCAGCTTTACTTCCGTAGGAGAATCTTTCAGAAACAATGCCATCTGTGCGAAGCGCATGGACAACTCGTTGAAGAGATCGTCCGCCCGCACCTTTTCCTCCGCGAACACATCCTGCCATGCTGCCGGAAGTCTGAAAGTATTGATCAGAAAGCGGTTGTACAGCCCTGTCTCCATGGTCGGGATGAATAAAATGAGGCTGGATGGAGTACCGGTGAGAAAAGCCGACAGGGAGGGATATTCCACTTTCAGCGGATGTCGTCCGTTGATCTTGTAGGACGAACTGATCAGTTCGTGCTCGAATGCCTTGCAGAGGATATCGTCGAAGTGTCCGTAATCTTGGTTGCGGGCTGTGCTGACGCTGCTGGCTTCGGTACTGGTGAGCAAGGAAGAACAACTTTGGTTGTTGATGAGGTGAGTGATGAGCTGTGCACGGCTGATGTCGGCAGGGATCAGCGGAAATGCCAGCTTCGGCTCCTCCGGTTCGTCCGGCAGGTTGGTGGCGGCAGTATTCTTTTTGCGTATCGCCTGCAAGGAGAGGGTGTAGTCCCTGAGTGCTTTCTTGTATTCCTTTTCGATCTTCAGACTCTGCTTCTCCCAATACTCACAATAGTGCTTGTGCAGGCGTATGCCATAGCCGATGAGGTTCTTGTTGGCACCGGAGGAAGCTACGACGATACAGTAGATATTGGGCTGATAATTCCGTCGGTTGTAGCGGATGCTTACACTGGGGAGCATGCTGCTTATCGTGGTAATACATGACAACAAGAGTCCGTCCCTTTCACGCTCGTCTCTTGCGATGGAGACGCACTCCTTGAAGATGGCGGGAATGAGATCGTAAATTTCGTCAGGAAAGGTCGGAGTCTGCTCTCTGAGCTCTTCTCCGATGATTTCATCCTCCTTTTCTGCCGGATTTTCGTTTTCTGAAAATCCTATAACGGACTTTTGGACTTTACTGGAATTTGAAGGAGGATTTTCGAAGCTTTCCGTCTCTGCCGCAGTCATTACATTCTGGTAAGCTGATTTTACAGTACGTGCGATTTCGGGCTCACGGAAGTTGTCTTCTTCCAAGGTGCGAACCAATTCGGTGGTCAGTTCGTTACGGTCGATGCCGCGTTTGCAGGCAGCGCAGCTGAGCCGGAAAACGGTTCCGTTCCGGTCGCCCGTTGCGGCAGGGTAGAGGGTGAGGTAGGACTGTACGAAGGGAGCGGCGGAAATCCGGTTACCCGGCATCGCAGGCGGATGTCCGTTGGAGAAAGAGGTGGGAGTGCAGGTGGTGCGGGGAGCGGAAGTGACGGGAGCGTAGGTGACGCGCGGAGTGAGTGCACCGTTCGGCAGAAAGTCGTTGACGGCCTTTGCGTCACCGTTGTAGTATGCGTCCGGGTCGTATGATCCGAAGCAGGGATGGGTGATATCCTTGCATTTCCCGTCGTTCTCTACGCCGAGAACGGTGGAAACGAGCTTTGCAGTCGCTTCATAAATGGCAGGATAATCGTTTACTCCATCGATATCTATACGAATGAACAACTTAACACCACGTCCGGAGATGCTGATAAACGCTCCCAGGACGTATTCGAGCAGGCAGGCACGTACGAAAATATCCTTTGTCTGTTCGTCCGTATGGTCGATGTCGATGCAGAGTGCGAGTGACAGGGAGGTAAGGTTGTTTTTTGCGTGTCCATTCTTGCATATGCCTGCGGGGATGACACATGCCATGCTGTCTTTGATGGTTTGCGCGTCGTGTTTGCGGTCTTTTGCCAGACAGCTGCGGTGGCCTTCCGTAGGCACTTTCCAATGTCCGTTGCGTACCATTGCGAAAAAATCTTCAAAAGTTATAGTCGTGGGAGTTTTACTCCAAGTGTTGATAAATAGTGACACTTGGTACATGTGCTTTCTCATTTGAAATATAATATATAAGTTGCCGGAAGCGGGTGGTGTAGTTATCACGGGCTTCCGGCTGCGAAGGTAGGAACTTCTCTTTTTTTACCAAATCGATTATTAGGACTGATTTCTGTTCCAATCGTCCCATTGGTCTTTCACCATCTCCTCCAGTTTTCCCAGACAGCTTTTATAGGCTATGGCATGCTTCGGAGAGCGTTCGTCGCGGATTTCGATGCAATGGAACAGCCCTTTCAGTACATCCGGACAGCGTGGCATCAGCGGTATCTGCTTGATGATCCGTTCTTCTTTGTTGCACTCTTTGATGTCTTTATCCTGTACGGATTTCCAAAGAAACTGTTGCTTGAAAATCTCTTTTGCAAGGATTTCAAGTAATTCATTTTGAGTGAATAAGATGGGGAATCCGGGTAGGTGACATTGAGATATATCATCTACTGTCAACGGATTGCCTGCTTTGTCTACCATTGTTACGTTTAACGTAAAGTTGCCGATTTTTTCGGCAAAAGCCAAAAGGTTTTTTTTACCATAATTTTTAGGATTAATAATGCAGCAAATTTCTTCTTTTTTTATCAGAAGAGTGTTTTTTGCTTCTTATTTTTTCTGCTGACATTTAACAAAGTGGCAAAATTAAGGAATTTATAATTTTCTTGCCGAAAACTTTTCCGCTTCAGGCAAATGGGGAGTGTTTAATAGGATGTACGTGCCCGGATATAAAACTAGTTGCATATGCTACTATTTTATCACTCGTTTAAGTGTTTGAATATTACCGTTGAATGGGAAAACTTGATATTAAGTCATAGTTTTAATGATATTTTATAACTAACAGGCTTATTTTACTATACAATCGTAATTGGAATGTTCCGATATTGGTCTGTTTGTAGTCTTTGTTGGCCTAACAAGTGTTATTGAACGACAAATAATGAAAAAGGAAGAACAACGATGCTAATTTGTTTCTACATTTGCGCGGTTGTTTATTTAACTATTTTGTTAAAAAGAAATCGGGCATGATTGAACAAAAGCTAAATTTAACTGTTTACTATAGTAGATTAAAGTAGATAAAACGCGAAACGTTCCTTGTCATGCTACTAAAATTCGATAGGTAAAGAAAGAATAATATAAATA
>VOFJ01000627.1_pt1 | contig 47250 bp, 66 predicted proteins | sample 5384081 | NCBI WGS metagenome assembly VOFJ01 (sample SAMN12384729, study PRJNA508395) | human gut metagenome | isolation source: healthy gut I | host: Homo sapiens
TCGTTCAGTTACGTATTGCTGGAAGTGCCACCCTGGGGTCTGAAGGAGCAATGACACGGGCATCTTCAGGCATAGTCAGATGCCAGCCTCCCGAACGGTCCACCGACTTGCCATTACGCATATAATCAAAGAAAGCATGACCTTCACCCACCAGTTCTTTACGTCTTTCTTTCAGAATGCGCTCCAGGCTGAGATCAGCAGATGTTACGGATTTCGCCGGATTGGCACGGGTAACTATCGCATTCAGATATGTCAATGCTTTTTCCGTATTGCCGATTTTAAAAGCAGCTTCCGCAGCATTCAAATAGACCTCGGATAAACGGAGAATACAAAGATCATTATCCTGTGGATTGACTGTAGAAACAGCATCGGTCACACTGCCCGATTTCCCCGGATATTTAATCAGATATTTCGGTTGACCTTTGGCAGCTACAGGCAATGTATCTGCAACTGCATTTTCCGGCAAATGAGGAAATACATGGCGCACATCTTCAGGGTCTTCATTCAGCAAATCCAAATAAGCCTTTGTCAGAATCAGGTTATTCCAATCTTTCACATTATCGGCATACACCATCGGCGCCCCTTCTCCTCCCGAACCGCCTGAAGGTTCAGACATCGTAAAATAGAATTCAAACAAAGACTCTGAGTTGAAGTCTTTTCCCCATACAGAAGGATATTCATCATGAGTAAAAAGCCGGTAAATTCCCCCATTGTCATTGATTACTTCTTCTGCACATTTCAATGCATTTTCATTGTCATTCATATACAGATACACCCGGGAAAGCAAAGCTTTCACCTCCAATCACAAACTGCCGTAACAGACAAACTGAAAGAACTGTATATACCTTATATGTATGTAGGAGAATATTTGGAGGAATCACCGCTTGGTAAAGCCGAATGGCTGGTAGCTCTTTGCCGAATTAACAGACAGCAGGGAAAAAGGCATCGAAATATTCCGTGAAATCCCTAAACGTTATCAAGTTTTGAAAGCACTCACCGAATCGGTAGAGCAACGTCCCTACCGTTATGCTCAATACCCCGTGGAACGACAGTTGGGTGATGCCTTCCACACAAAGTTACATGGCACAATTGGTAACTGATGCAGGTGCGGATTACATCTACAAAGAAAAACACTTCTAACAGTTCCACTCCCATCGGACTGGAAACGGCTTACAAACTGATACAAAAAAGCCGACTACTGGATTAATGTAGGCATGGCTTCTACGTTGGATGAACTAAAGACGGTCAATCCTAAATTTGTAGACGCCAAAGCCTGTACGCGAAAAACTGTTTACAACAACAATTTACGAACAACACCGACAGGAGGTAATGACTACTGGGAATCTGCAGTGGTACGTCCCGACGTCGTATTGCGTGACCTGATTCATATCTTTCACCCCGAACTCGTATCCGATTCACTTTTTACTATTACAGACACCTGGAATGAAACAGCCTGATAAACGTACTCCCTTTTTATTCATTACACTGGGTATAGTTACTTACATACTGTTATTACTGATAGACATGGCAACGGGAGATACATATATTCCTATCACCAAGGTATGGGCTGTACTCACCGGAGGCGAATGTGACGAAATGACACGGAATATTCTCCTTTTCTATCCGTTTCATACGGGTAGTGGTAGCGGCTTTAATAGGAATAGCACTCTCCGTTAGCGGTTTACAGATGCAAACAGTATTCCAGAATCCATTAGCAGACCCTTACCTGTTGGGAGTAAGTTCCGGTGCAGGACTGGGCGTAGCTCTGTTCATACTAGGTGCTCCATTACTTGGATGGGCGGAGTTTCCAATTCTTCAGTCGCTGGGTATCGTTGGCTCGGGCTGGGTAGGAACTGCCGTAATCTTATTGGGAGTAGCCATTATCTGCCGGAAAGTAAAAAACATTCTCGGTGTATTGATTATGGGAGTTATGATAGGCTACGTAGCAGGCGCTATCATTCAGATGCTCCAATACCTAAGTTCTGCCGAACAACTGAAAATGTTCACACTCTGGTCAATGGGATCTCTTAGCCACATCACAGTCACCCAACTGGGAATTATGATACCGATGTTATGTATCGGTTTACTAATTTCCGTAGCCTGTATCAAATCGCTGAACCTGTTACTGCTCGGTGAAAAATTATGCACGAACGATGGGAATGAACATTAAACGTTCACGCACGTTCATCTTCGTTTCTACCGCACTGCTGACAGGAACGGTCACCGCTTTCTGTGGTCCGGTAGGATTTTATCGGCCTGGCAGTACCGCATGTCACACGACTGCTATTCAACAATGCCGACCACCGGATACTGGTCCCCGGCACCATGCTGACAGGGCTTATCAGCATGCTTCTCTGCGACATCATCGCCAAGAAGTTCCTACTTCCGGTTAACTGCATCACCGCCTTACTAGGTGTTCCGGTTATTTTATGGGTAATTGCTAAAAACTTGCGTAGATTCAAATGATAGAACTTAAAGAACTGACATTAGGATATGGACAGCAGCGCACGCTGTTGGAAACGGTAAATGCCCGAATCACAGGCGGACAACTCGTTGCCCTGTTAGGACGTAACGGAACGGGAAAGAGCACCCTGCTCCGTGCTATGATGGGGCTGGAAAAGCCTCAATCAGGAGAGATTACTCTGCAAGGAAAAAACATAGCATCATTGAAACCGGAAAAATTAGCCCGGAATATGCTTTTGTCACCACCGATAAAGTACGTATCGCTAATCTCCGCTGTAAAGATGTAGTAGCCTTAGGGCGTGCTCCCTATACCAACTGGATCGTGCCAACTGCAACCGGAAGACCAAAAGCGGGTGGATGACGCTATGCAGCTAGTCGGTATGTCCGGTTATGCAGAAAAGACAATGGATAAAATGTCCGATGGCGAATGTCAGCGAATCATGATTGCCCGTGCTCTTGCACAGGATACTCCCCGTCATCCTGCTTGATGAACCGACCGCCTTCCTGGACTTACCTAACCGCTACGAGAATCTCTGTTTGCTTTTAAAGAAACTGGCACAGGAAGAAAAAAAATGTGTCTTATTCTCCACTCATGACCTCGACATCGCCTTATCGCTTTGCGACTCCATCATGCTCATAGATAATCCGCAGATGTACACGCTGCGAAATGGTGGCTAGCGGACATATAGAAAGACTTTTCCGAAATGAATCCGTCACGTTTGATGTGCAGGAGATGAGAGTACGCATCAAATAAACAAACAGATATCCGACAAGAATCAGACTGTGTATAAAATAAATAGGTAGCATTCATTTGGGTTCCTATATAAATTCGCTATCTTTGCCCCGAATTGGTTTCAGATAGCCATATCAACTATCTGAATTAAAAAGGGAATCGGGTGTAAATCCCGGACAGTCCTGCTGCTGTGAAACTCCATTCAACTTCTTGATATTTACTTTTTACCACTGACCAGGTATCGATAGTCAAGGTCGGGAAGGCATCAGGAAGGGAGTCAGTCAGAAGACCTGCCATTCATACCTTTATAGTTGTTTTTACTCGTGGGATAGGAAAACGGCAGACTGTAAAAAGAATCGAGTAGTCATGACATCGGAAATGATTGAAGGAGGATAAATTCTCTCTAGCTAAAATATCAAAGGACGGCATTAGACCGTCATGCTCAATGTGTGCGTATCCCCGCAGAAGTGATTTCTCCGGGGTTACTTTTAGCTAAACTAAATATCATCATATAATAATCACAATGGAAGTTCTAAGAAATTTATTTGAAGGTTACCCCAATCTTTGGGGCGGCGGAGTGGCACACTCCCGTACTGATTCTGTCACTAACCATAGCGTTTGGAATCATCCTTGCAAAAATCAAAGTGCGGGGAGTATCTCTGGGAGTTACCTGGATACTCTTTGTCGGAATCGTATTCGGCCATTTCAACATGAATCTGGACGAACACCTGCTCCACTTTCTAAAAGAATTCGGATTGATTCTGTTTGTTTACTCAATTGGTTTGCAGGTAGGACCCGGCTTTTTTTCAGCATTCAAAAAGGGGGCTTTACCCTGAATATGCTAGCTATGCTCGTAGTAGTATTAGGAGTAACCATTACTATTATCCTGCACTTCACCACCGGAACTCCGATTACCACAATGGTAGGTATTTTGTCCGGAGCCGTCACCAATACTCCGGGACTGGGAGCCGCACAACAGGTACCAACAGTGATTTGAATGGCATAGATGCTCCCGAAATTGCTTTAGGATATGCAGTCAGCTATCCGCTGGGTGTAGTAGGTATCATCCTTTCCCTGCTTGCTTTGAAATATCTCCTTCGCATCAATACTGCTCAAGAAGAAAAAGAAGCAGAAGTCGGTCTGGGACATCTCCAGGAACTTACCGTACGCCCTATCTCCATTGAAGTGAGAAACGAATCGGTAGACGGCATCAGGATTAAAGAACTCCGCCCGTTACTGAACCGTAAGTTTGTCATTTCCCGCATCAAACACCGCGAGGGTGGAGAAACCGAATTGGTCAATTCCGAAACAATTCTACATGTAGGGGGATATCATATTAGTGATCTCTACCCCGATTGACGTGGAAGCAATCACTATATTCTTCGGAAAGGAAATCAAAATGGAATGGGAACAACTGAACAAAGAGTTCTCATTTCACGCCGTATCCTGATTACTAAACCGGAATTGAACGGGAAAACGCTTTCACAACTCAAAATCAGAAATAACTTCGGGAGCAAACATCACCCGCGTCAATCGTTCGGGAGTAGACTTGGTAGCCTCTCCACAATTACAGTTACAAATGGGAGACCGTGTCACCATTGTAGGTTCCGAACTGGCTGTTGCCCATGCAGAGAAAGTACTTGGCAACTCCATGAAACGCTTAAATCATCCGAACCTGATTCCTATCTTTATAGGTATCGCTTTAGGATGTATTCTGGGAAGTCTTCCTTTCGCATTTCCCGGAATTCCGCAACCTGTGAAACTAGGATTGGCAGGCGGTCCGCTCATCGTTTCTATCCTTGATTAGCCGTTTCGGTCCGAAATACAAGGCTGATTACTTATACCACCATGAGTGCCAACCTGATGCTTCGTGAAATCGGTATTTCCATCTTCCTCGCTTGCGTAGGTTTAGGAGCAGGCGAAGGCTTTGTAGACACAGTCATTCATGGCGGAGGATATATATGGGTAGGCTACGGAGTAATCATAACCATCCTGCCACTTCTGATTACGGGATTGATAGGACGGTATTATTGCAAAGCTGAATTATTTCATGCTTATCGGAGTTCTGGCTGGCTCTACCACCAATCCGCCGGCATTGGCTTACTCCAATGACCTGACCTCCTGTGATGCGCCTGCCGTCGGCTACGCTACGGTGTATCCGCTCACCATGTTTCTGCGAGTATTGACGGCACAAATATTGATTCTGTCGTTGGGATAACATATTAATATATCCTTTTCCATCCAATTGATTACTAACAAATGGAGAGAATAGGATCAGATGCCGGAATATTTGTTATTGGTCAATGGGATATTTTTTAGAATAAAACAAACTAATTAATAAAAACTTTCTAACTTTGTGCCGTTAAGGTTTCTCTTGAACAACTTTGCGTTGTAAAGGAATGAAAAAAAAAGGGAATGCCGTGTAAACCGGCAACAGTACCTGCTGCTGTAAATCTCCGCTCCTTGTAATCAAAGAGCAAAATTGCAACACAAAAAGTCACTGGATAGTTTATCTGGGAAGGCGTTGCAAAATGGGATGAGTCAGAAGACCTGCCTTGATGCTCTGATTTACACCTGCGGGATTTCGGGTAGTAGTCAAATAGAAAATAAGCAATTATCTTTTTTTATTTGGTATAATAGCTATATGTCCGTTTGTGTAGATTGAATTCAGATCTGAACAAACGGATTTTTATACCTATAAAATAAAAAAGACATGCTTTCTATTCAAGTCCATTCATACAATAAGCATTATATCCATTTACGGTGGATATTATGTTTGATTCTATCTCTATTTACCACATTACCGCCATTTCCCAGTCCAGGGTTCGGCATCAGACTTCTCTGTCTGATACACTTCTCAAACTCAAAGAAGTTACTATCTACAGCAACCGGATGCAAAAAAAAGATGTCTCCTGTACAGATTCTGTCCGGCAAAAAGAACTTGAGAAAGGCTCAATGTTTACTCCGTTGCTGATGCTTTGCGCTACTTTTCCGGAGTACAGATAAAAAGATTACGGAGGTATTGGAGGACTAAAAACCGTCAATATACGAAGTATGGGCAGTCATCATGTCGGAGTATTTTACGATGGTATTGAATTAGGAAATGCGCAAAAATGGAGTCGTCGATCTAGGCCGTTTTTCATTAGATAATATGGAAGTCATTTCACTATATAATGGTCAAAAAAGTGCCATCTTCCAACCTGCCAAAGATTATAGTTCCGCAAAGTGCCATATATATGCAGACACGAAAACCCCTATTCAAAGGGGAAAAAGGAAAAACAATCTGAACATCGGGGTGAAGAAGGCGGTTCATTCTCTACCATCAATCCGTCACTACTTTGGGAACATCGTTTCAACGAACGAATAAGCAGTTCCATCAGTACGGAGTATATATGTATACATCAGGACGATATAAATTCACATACGCCAAGAAAGATGGTTACGACACAACAAGCTGTTCGTCAAAATGGAGACGTAAGAATGTTACGTTTGGAGAATGCATTCTTCGGAAAAGTCCCCAAAGGAGAATGGAAAGCCAAAGCATACCTATACAATTCGGAACGGGGATACCCCGGAGCTGCGGTAAGAGAAGAACCGGGTAAGTTTCGCCATCAGGACCGGCAGTGGGATACCAATCTGTTTGTGCAAGGCTCTTTTCAAAACTATTTTAAGCCTTGGTACAGTCTGCTAGCCAACGGAAAATATGCTTATGACTATCTCCACTATTTATCCGATCCCAGACTGGATGTCACCACCATGTACGTAGACCATCACTACCGACAGCAAGAAATCTATGCTTCGGCCGCCCATTTATTCACCATCTATCCCTGGTGGAGAATGTCATTATCCAACGATTTTCAATGGAATGCATTACGGGGTAGATCTCATAGATTTTGTCTATCCAACCCGTAATACAATCCTGACTTCTGCTGCCACGTCCTTTGACTTCAACCGCCTCATGTTGCAGGCGAGCCTGTTATATACTCATGTCGATGACAATACACGTACCAAAGGAGCCAATGCATGCACCAAAAACAAATACACTCCGTCTGTCATAGCCACCTGGCAACCATTGACCAAGCTCCTCTGAATGTACGGGCCTTTTTATAAGAAAAAGTCTTTCGCATGCCAACTCTCAATGATTTGTATTATACTTTTATAGGCAATAAGGACTTAAAACCAGAATATACCACCCAATACGATGTGGGTATCACTTTCTCTCACACCTGGAATAACCATTGGCTGAAAAGCCTGGACTTACAAATAGATGGTTACTATAATGAAGTAGATGATAAAATCATTGCCATGCCTACCTCCAACCAGTTCCGTTGGACTATGATTAATCTCGGACATGTGGAAATTCGGGGATTAGACGCAGCCATACGAGGAGAATGGGGCTTCGGAAAGGTGGAACTTAGCACTCTCTTCAATTACACCTATCAAAAAGGCACAGGATTTTACCGATCCTACCAGTGAATGGTATGGGGCCAGATTCTTATATACCTTGGCATGGAGGTTCCATCATCCTCAATGGAAGTTACCAAACATGGTCCTGTAACTATAGTTTCATTTATACAGGTGAACGTTATGAAGCAGTCGCCAATATCCCGGAGAACTACGCACAGCCCTGGTATACCCACGATTTTTCCCTATCCAAAAACTTTTCAATGGGGAAAACGGGAATACGTGTAACGGCAGAAATTAATAATATCTTCAATCAGCAATATGAAGTAGTGCAATGCTATCCTATGCCCGGTACAAGTTTTAAAAATCAAATTAAACGTCATGTTATGAGAATATCTGTTCTATCCATCATTATCTGTTTTGTTCTTCTATCGACTTCTTGTCGCGAAGATGAACGCATTATTCCGTCAACTCCCAACCAAGTTACTCCCGGAGTAAGCGGTACCTCTGTCAAAGGTTTCTTTCTACTCAATGAAGGAAATATGGGAAGCAACAAGGCTACCCTTGATTACTTTGATTACGAAACCGGTATCTATCATAAGAATATCTATGCGGAACGGAACCCGGGAGTCGTACAAGAATTGGGGGATGTGGGAAATGATATCCAAATCTATGGAAATAAGTTATATGCCATCATCAACTGTTCTCATTTCGTAGAAGTGATGAATGTAGAAACAGCAAAACACATCACGCAAATTTCCATACCTAATTGCCGTTATATCGTCTTTAAAGATAAATATGCATACGTCAGTTCGTATGCAGGCCCTGTCAAAATAGATCCCAACGCCAGACTGGGGTATGTAGCACGTAAAGTTGACACTACCACACTGACTGTCAAGGACACCTGTGTGGTCGGCTACCAGCCGGAAGAAATGGTGATTGTGGGCAACAAACTCTATGTAGCCAACTCCGGCGGGTATCGCGTACCTAATTATGACCGCACGGTATCCGTCATCGACTTGAACACATTCAAAGTTATCAAAACCATTGATGTGGGAATCAATTTGCATAGAATGGAATTAGACCAATACGGAAATATTTATGTCTCATCGGGGAGATTATTATGACACTTACTCCGGAAACATTTGTAATAGATTCCAATACCGATAAAGTAATCGAAGAATTACCGCTTCTTCCCAATACAGAAATGGCTATTTGCAGAGATTCACTGTATGTATACAGTACAGAATGGAGTTATTACACCAACAGTTGGACAGTCTCTTACGCTATCTATAATACAAAAACAAAAGAAAACTGATACCCGCAATTTTATTACAGATGGTACGGAAAAATCTATCAAGATACCTTATGGAATAGCAATCAATCCGGAAACAAGGTGAATTCTTCGTCACCGATGCCAAAAGACTATGTGACTCCGGCACATTATACTGTTTCTCCAGGATGGAAAAAAAAAATGGTCAGTCATCACGGGGGACATTCCGGCACATATTGCCTTTACAGATAAGAAACTAAAAGAGATTCAATAATTCACAATTCTATTAATAATTAAAAAACAAAAGCAATGAAGAAAATTCTATTTTTACTGCTCACTGTCGTCACGGTATGCAGTTGCTACAATGACGATGATCTCTGGGATAAAGTCAATGATCTCGACGGACGAGTAGAAACACTAGAAACAACAGTCAAGAAAATGAACTCTGAAATTACAACTTTACAGAGTTTGGTAGACGCATTAAATCAAGGGAAAGTAATCACCAGCACGGAACAGACATCTGATGGCTACACATTAACCTTCAGTGATGGAAGCACCGTATCTATCAAAAATGGAAAGAATGGTACAGATGCTCCTGTGATTGGAGTGAAAGCGACGAAGACGGAATATATTACTGGACCATTACTACCAACGGTACTACAGAATGGCTGCCGGATGCAACTAACAAGTTAAAAGTGACAGGTACAACTCCAGTTATGGGGAGTTGACAGTGACGGATACTGGACCGTTGATACAGGCGAAGGAGCCAAACGCATTAACGGAACAGACGGCAAACCTGTGAAAGCGGAAGGACAAGACGGAGACTCTTTCTTCAAATCTGTTACAGTTAATGACAATCATGTACTAGTTACTCTTGCAGATGGAACGTCGTTCACATTGCCCAAAGGGGAAACATATACATTTGACATTGCCAATAGGGATTATACCTTGTTCTCGTCTAATGAAACAAGGACGTATCTTCTTACAACTGCCAATATAGACGACGCAACATTAATTGCTATTCCGCAAGGATGGACAGCGGTTCTTAATGATAAAGACTTAAGAATCACAGGCTCCGGCAGTTTCAGGTGATGATGTCAAAGATGGTGAACTTAAAATACTTGTCACTCCGTCCAAAAGTTTTCGGTAAAGTAATAAAAATGCAATTAAGAGCAGTGCGTGAAGCACACTTCTTGACATTCGAGGATGTTGATTATAAAGGTGATGCTAACATGGTAGGAGAAAGAAACTGGTCATCATTAATTGACAGCCAACAATATGGTACTTCACTACTTTTATCCTAAGAATAACCAACTCTATAACTGGAGTGATGCAAACAACACTTTTCTTGCTTCCGAACTTCCTAACGGATGGGGTGATTACCAATACTGGGGTGGCGGACACGCAATTTCCAATTATCTGGATATGGATCTTACTCATGGAGACTTCCAGCACCAACTAGCCGTTTATTATCAGGATGCAAAAAAACTGGTTTTGGAGGACATAATGGTTCCAAAAACTTCTGCGTACATTACGGCTATGCAGACAATTCCGGATATGCCAACGGTCCATTACCCTATATTTACTTTGGAGACGGAGTTGCTCGTGTAGTTGACCACATGTATATGTGACTATGACGACCTACCTAGCCAACTGTGTCCAACGGTAACGGTTTGACCGCACCCGCAGGCAAAGATGATTGGGTGAAACTGGTTGCTATCGGTTATGATGAAGATGGAAAAAAGTAGCTACACGTCCGGAATTTTATTTGGTTGGAGCCGAGGGTAATATACTTGAATGGACAAAATGGGATTTATCCGCATTAGGCAAAGTGGTCAAAATAGACTTTAATGTCACTGGAAGTAATGATAACGGATATGGTTTCAGCCAACCTGCCTATTTTGCTTATGATGATGTAGCAGTGAGATTCTAATGAAACATATTATACTTTTTTTTTTTATTTGTTCTGTTAGCATTAATATCATGCGTGAAAGAAGAGGAGGACTCTCCTCTTCTTTCCGCTCCTGTCATTACCTTGAAAGAAGAATCCCCCATCTATAAAACAAAAATTGGTCGGGAGATAACCATCGCTCCCATTTATGAAAATACCGATTCGGAAACGACCTTTAACTGGACAATAGATGGAAAGAGTATCTGTACCACTTCCACCCCTGACATTTTCAGCCGATGAAGCAGGCAGGTATTTCATTCTGATTTCTGCCACCAATGCCGGAGGGACAACAGAAAAAGGAGATACGTATCGATGTCTTTCAACTTGATGTACCGACTATCTCTATTGCGGATGCCGACAAAGGTTTCAAAGTGCTTCAAGGCTCTGAACTAACCATTACACCTATAGTAGATTCTTTTTCTGGAAACCAGTTACTCCTGGCAAATAAACGGTGAAGATATTTCGAACGAATTAACCTGTACTCTCCCCACAATCGAGTTCTTGGCGAATATCAAGTTCGTTTTGCTACTCACAATGAAGATGGCGATGACGAAGTAACTTTCAAAGTAGAAGTTTGTTCACCGGATCAAGTAGATTTCAACTGGACATTCCTGCAAACGGAATATAACATGTCAGCCGGCAGAACTATCCGTATCAAACCGGTTGACGTGAATAATGCACTGGATGCAGTCTATACATGGACCGTGGACAATGAACAAGTGCAATCCGGAGAAAATGATACTTATCTGTTTACATCCGAGCAGCAGGGAGAACACACGGTAAAGGTCGAAATGAAGAACTCATATATACTCGCTACGCAAACATTAAAAGTCAATGTTTGCCCTCCCGCAGGAACATACCAGCGGAAGATTAGCGCCACAAGTTCTGCGTCAATGAACAAAGTATATGAATATTTACCGGCTCCCGGTCAATTCATCAATGAGAATCATAACACAACAACTATGGCAGAAGCCTGCACCTATGCAGAAGAACGAATCAATCAGACGGCTTATGTTTCCCTAGGCGGATTCGGTGGATACATCATCGTTGGATTCGATCATAGTATCGTGAATGATGGAGATTACAACATTGCTATTACAGGAAACGCTTTTGATGGTTCGTCAGAACCGGGAATTGTATGGGTAATGCAGGACGAAAATGGTGATGGGTTACCTAATGACACTTGGTATGAATTGCGCGGATCCGAATATGGGGAAAGCCGAAACCTGGCAGGACTATGCCGTCACCTATCATAAACCAACTGGTATTCAGCTTCCCCACCCCATGGACAGACAATCATGGTCAAAGTGGGTCTATTGATTATCTGGGTGCTTTTCACCGGCAAGATTATTATTATCCCGCCTGGGTGAAAGGAAAAACAATATACTTTGCGAGGTACTCGCCTGAAAGAGCGTAATTACGATCAATCCGGTAATGGTACTTATTGGGTAAATGATAGTTATGAATGGGGATATGCTGATAATTTCAGCGCCATTGATCGTCTGACAGATGATGACAACTATAATGCCGGACCGTCTGACAATCATTTCAAGATATCCCATGCTGTAACTTTCGACGGTAAGGATGCAAACCTGAAGTACGTTGATTTTATCAAAGTACAAGTGGGTGTTAATAGTAAAAGCGGTTGGTTGGGTGAAATATCCACTTTGAAGTTTTTTTGGAATAAAGGATTTCAACATGCTCAAATAATTGATAGAATATACATAAGAGATTCTTTTCCCTATTAAATATAGCGATAAAAATTACCAAATGGTAATTTTTATCTCCTCCTAACCCTACCTTTGTCGCCATTTTCAACGACAAAGGTAGAAAGTTATGAAAGATAGTATTGGTTTCGGCAGTATGAACATCTCCACGTTGTTCCGTAAGTTACTAATTCCTACGGTACTTGGGATGGTATTCTCGGCTCTGTTCGTTATTACGGACGGGATATTTGTAGGAAAAGAATTGGCAGTGACGCGCTGGCGGCAGTAAATATCACTGCACCGCTTTTTATGATCGCAGCGGGTATCGGACTGATGTTCGGAGTGGGAGGCTTCGGTGGTGGCTTCCATTCATTTATCTCAGGGAAAACGCAAAGTAGCAAGTATTAATATCACTCAGGCAATTGCTTTTTCCACATTGCTCATACTTATCCTGTCTGCTCTGGTGCCTTTATTTTATAGAGCCATTAGCCAGATTATTAGGTAGTTCGGACCGATTGTTGCCGTTAGCTGTAGAATATATGGCATGGTACATTCCTTTTCTCGTATTCTACGAAGTCTTAAATATAGGTATGTTCTGCATCCGTCTGGACGGTTCACCCACCTATGCCATGATGTGTAATGCGGTTGCAGCCATACTCAATATCATACTGGATTATATATTCATCTTCGAACTTGGTTGGGGAATAATGGGAGCAGCTTTTTGCCACCAGTCTGGGAACTGTCGTGGGAGGGTTGATGACACTGATTTACTTACTCCGTTTCTCTCGTACCCTCCATCTATGCCGGATAAAGTTAAGTATCAAAAAGTCTGTTACTGACTCTTCGCAACATCGGTTATATGATTAAACTGGGAAGTTCTGCTTTTTATCAGTGAAGCCTCCATTGCCTGTATGATGTTTCTGGGGAACTACGTTTTCATCCGCCATCTCGGTGAAGACGGAGTGGCAGCATTCAGTATTGCCTGTTACTTCTTCCCTATCATCTTCATGGTCTATAATGCCATTGCACAATCCGCACAGCCGATTATCAGCTATAACTTCGGAGCCGGACAACCCGAGCGTGTACGAAAGACACTGCATCTCGCCATTCGGACCGCTTTAATCTGCGGTATCAGCCTTTTTCATTCTTACCGTACTATGCTGCCAAGACATCGTTTCGTTATTCATTGACCGCAGCTACGCTGCATTTGATATAGCAGTAAACGGGCTTCCTTATTTCGAAGTAGGATTCATTTTCTTTGCCGTCAACATGATTGGCATTGGTTATTATCAGAGTGTCGAAAGAGGTCAGCGGGCAACAATTATCACTCTTCTCCGGGGAGTCGTATTTATGTTGATCGGATTCTTTGCGCTCCCTCCGGTATTGGGTATACCGGGTATCTGGCTAGCCGTACCATTGGCAGAGTTATTAACCACTTTCTATATTTTCGGAATTTATTTGAAAAGATCGTTTCATTGTCTGCCGACGATAAGTATCTTTGCAATATGAGAACATTCATTGAAAAACTTTGCGATAGATACAAGGTATCAGAAACCGATGTACAGTCTCTACTGAACTGTATGGAAGAGGTACATTTCAAAAAGAGATTTAATAGTACGCGAGGGGACAAAGAACTGTAATCTTTATTTTATCAAGACAGGAATATGGCGAGCCTATTATCATAAAGACGGAGTGGATACTACCATCTGGTTTGCTTCAGACGGAGAAATGCTGCTTTCTCCGTCTGGGGCTATGTAGATAATGCCTACTCATTAATAAATATTGAGGTCATGTGTGACAGTGTGGCCTATTGTATTTCCCGAACAGCTCTGAATCAGCTATTCGCCTCATCCATCGGACTCGCTAATTTGGGGCTCCGCCTCATGGATCATCAGTTTCTTCAACAGGAGAACTGGCTTATCAGGCTCGGGAAGCCCACGGGCTAAAGAACGCTATCTCAACCTTTATCAAAGAGACTCCTGAATTATTGCAATATGTACCTTTAAAACATATTGCGTCTTACTTGTGGATAACTCCGCAGTCGCTAAGTAGGATTCGGGCGAAGATAGCATCTTCTTCTCTTTAATAGACGCCTCTAAAAAGAAGTGGTTCTGTCAACATGATTAGTTATAACAGAACCACTACTCGGCATTATTCCAATCACTTAATAGAGAAATAACAACTGTTTTATTTCAATTATAAATCTGAGTCCGGAGCCAAATATTTAAGTTTTCCCCACGATTTATTGGGTTCATTGCCTAACCATAGCTCAAGCCTTTCCTCCTTTCGTAAAGTCTGCATGATTAAATTGTGCATAATTCCATTCCATACCGTTCAATTGCGCACGTTGGATATAACAATTTTCAGCAGAATTATTGTGGGTAGTTATAGTAAATGTACTTCCTTCACAATAATCCCCATTCAGTTTGATTGTGATCTTATCAAAAATAGGTGAAGTAATATCGTAGTATGGAGTATCAGATTCCGTACCTGTTACACTAAATAGTCCAAGTGCCATCAATGCACTGACCCCTCCCATTTGACCTTCATCTTCATCATGACCACCGTACCCTTTATCTGGAGTAATTCCTCCATACGCACGTTCTTTTACCTGACAGTACCCAATATTGTGTCAACCAAGGTTTTCCACCATAAGCAAAGATGTGTGCATTAGAACATCCGGGCTGATTAGCATAACTTACGTATCCTCCACTGTAAGCATAAACAAAATCTAAATCTCTTGCCTGCTCAAATGCGAAATTTAATTTCTCGCAAAACTTATCTGCTCCTCCCCATCATCTTTACCAGCTTAGGCAGTTCATGAGACAAAGACCATGCATTGCCAGGAATTCGCTTCCACCCAACCGTTTCCACTCAATGCATCCTGATGCAGCCATTCACCATTTCTCTTTTCGGAAATACCAAGCCCAGTTCCGCATTGAATAAAGGAGTCCATGCTCGTGAGCGTTTTTCAAACATACGTGCATCCGAGTGTTTTTCCCAACCTTGCAGCCATCCGGCTTGCTCCCCAATCTTGAAATGCCCATTCCAGAGTTTTACTTGCATTGTCCGGACAATAACCATGACTGATATAAAACTTTTAAATCATCAGCACTCTCATAGCTCATCATTCCGCCAGGCATATGATTACGTTTTTATGACATCAAATGTATGCAAAGGATCGGCTTTTTCATAATTCCTTTTCATATATGTACTTACCAGCAAGCTGGTAGCCGGACAACCGCTCATAATAAATGAATATCCACCCGAACATGCCCCACGAGGCAACAGCTTACCATTATCAGCATACTGAACTAAACAAGCAGATAAATCATCCATGACTTCGCCATGCCAGACCCCATAATACGTTTAAATTCCAGTGTGTCAACCAAAGCCCGTCAAAGCCATACATATTAAACTTAGGTTTTCCATCCGCCGTAAGTGGAAGACGACGTACCTTCATAGGTTCAGACGTACGTTTATTGACGTATTTATTTCCGGCATAATCCGGATAATAGCCATTCACATCATTTATTTTATGTCGCCCTAGCAATACATGCCAAAGGTCAGTGTAGAATTTGATGCGTTGAGCATCCGTACCACCTTCAACAGCTATACGTCCTAAAGCCTCATTCCAGACAGAACGGGTTTCTTTACATACCTTGTCAAAATCCCAATGGTTCAGTTCCGCATCCATATTGGCTATTGCATTGTCTACGCTTGTATATGAGAATGCCATTTTTAAAAAGCAACTCTTCAGCATTCAATTGTCCAAAGTTCAAAACCATACCGGCAGCATTCCCCGCAATAGCCTCAACATCGGGCAAGACACCTTTCTCATTCCATCCGTCAATGCTTTTTATGGGACGGTTACAATCTAGTACAAAAGCTTTATATTTTTATGCTGTCAGGACCACCCCAAAAGCGTTCTGTCGTGAAAAATTCTCCTACAACACGTGTATTGCTGACACGCAGTAAGGTAGCTTTATCCATAGAGCAATTCCCTAAAACACTACCTACATCCACCAATAATTTGGCATTTACATTTTCGGTATAATTCAAACGGTAGAATGTAGCCCGCTCTGTTGCCGTATACTCCACCCAAGTCTTATACCGGTCCAAATACAGACGATGATAGCCTGGCTGAATTATTTCACTTTCATGTTTAAAAGGTGATTTCCATCCTGCCATACCTTCAGTAGGATTTATTTCCCCCTACAACCGGCATAATGTTCGGACCGGAAATCATCCATTCATTTATTTGAGAGAATCCTAAGATATCCGGAAAATTATAATTATATCCGCCACCTCCCTGATTTTTATTGCGGGTGAAAGCATGAGCAGCCACCATACCAAAGGGACGTCCGCCCGGAGTACAGAAAAACCACCGTCCCCGGGTAGTTTCAATATAAGGGTCAACCCACTCTACATAGTCAGTTTGATTACCATGTGCGGCAAAAACTTCGATTTCAGACAACCCCAAATTCTTTCCATTCCCATCTGTTGCCTCAAAACGAATCCATTTCACCTTTTCTTAGGGAAAGAGATACTTTTCGGGCTTCCATCATTGGGAATAGCTGTTACACTAAGCTGAGATCCATCACTGAAATGAAGAGTTCCACCGGCAAGGTGTTCAGCAAGAAGATACCCGGTCATACAGCACCACTCGATCCACACACACTTCTTCATCCCATTCCAACTGTGCCCACGGGGTATACATGACTCCCCACGATGTAACACTTCCCTTGCAAGCCCACTCGCCCTTATCATCATACATTATTTTACCGTCAACCAGGTTGTCGGCAGCATAATTCTCATTCAACACATTAGATACCGTGACATGCGCCCGTGGGGCTATATTATCTTGTGCTGCCTGAAGTACAAGAATATTGCTGCACCATATAGCAGCTACTAGCAATCCTTTTTTATTATGTTTTGATTCATCATTATATTTTTATTTATTATATGTCTGCTCTCCACATTTCCGTTCTCCTACCGCAAAAGCACAATAGGTGAGATACAACACACAAAGTAAAATGACAATAACTCCAGCCGTAATTCCGGCGTTATCTATTGCAAACCCAATAACAGGAGTTACCACTCCCCCCCTCCGGCTACAGCCGTCAGCATTAACCCGGAAATCTGATTCATTTTTTGTGGGACACTCTTGAAATGCCATCGAGTAAATAATAGAAAATACAGACGAAGCAAAAAAGCCAATTCCGCCAATACATAATAGACTAACAGCGGGATTCTGAACACTAATCAATAATACAAGCATCATGATACATGCCAGAATATTGACTTTGAAATAGCGGGCACCTGCAATGCGGGTCAGCAAAAGAAAGCACCGAGAAGAGCACCAACCGTTCTACTAAAAGAAATATACTTGTGGAGCAAACTTCACTTGTTCCGCAGTCCAATCATACCGGATGCTCATTAATTTTGAACTGACATAATTTGTAGCGACATCCACACCTACAATAAAGAATATTCCCAAAAAAGAATGAGTATGGTTCTATTTTTCAGCAGGTTGAAAGAATCAGAAACAGATACTTTACTCTCTTCCACCTGCTCTCTCTCCGAATGGGAGTAAACGTCAACCATAAAGCAAAGAATAATGTAATAGCGCCTAAAATGGGGAAACAATAATACCATTTATCATCACCAAAATGCAGGGTAGCAAATAATACAATTTCAGGACCTACCAACGAAGAGACAGCCTTGATAACCTGTCCGGCCGTCAGACTGACTAGTCAATAGCCGAGGGCTGGAAATAACATTATTCAATAACGGATTTAAAGAGATCTGTAATATGGCGTTCCCTATACCTAGCAAAACATACGCAATAACACATGTTACACTACTGTAGACCAACAATGGCAAAAAACATCCCAACAACTGTTACCGCCATACTGGCGAGTACTGTATTTTTCCGTCCGTATTTACTCATTCTGTTACCAACAGGAATCCCTAAAAATAGAAACCAGATAAATACCATTGAAGGAACAAAACCTGTCATAGTTGGAGACCAATTAAAGAAACTTTTTCTGCATATAGTCGGATGAAATACCGACTATATCACAGAATCCCATAACAAAAAAAGCGGCAAGCACGGAATGGCTTTCAAATAAGAGTTATTCTTTACCATAACTATCACTTTAATATATGATCTACGGGTACCCAGAAGAAACGAGGCTGGTACAATGATGCCTTCTCAAATACCTTCTTCAAATCATAGGTATTAACGTTATAACACATCAATATTTTATCATTTTTCATGTATTGAGGATGTACCATTGTATTATAAGTCATCATACTGTCTTTTTCAAAATTAGGTTCATCGACCGTATAGAGCAATTTCTCATGACTAAATGCACCTTCAGGGCTGTCGGCAATATAGGAATAAATTTCTTTGGCATTTCCCGAACGATTTTGGGAAACCAACACAATTTTTTCATTTTAGACTAAATACATTGAATTGCTCAGAGATATTTTTCTGAAGTCCTTCAAGTTTCGCTGTTTTAGTAGCATCCGCCTGCCAGCTAGCCCCATCCCAATACACAAAGTTCGCCAGCCTTATTATCAACCAATTCAGCCTTCGCCACATGAACAACTGCCTTTGCTCCTGTCGAGTCCGACTTTGTTCCGTAAATGTAGATTGCATTTTGATAAGGCATCACTGCATGTCCATAGTGTACACCATTCTGATTGGCAGCAGGGATATTCATCTTATCAATGATCTTCATGGTTTTCACATCCAGACGAAAATAGTCACAACACATATATTCAAAACCAAAAGATCCCTCACCCACTTTCCTGAACTTGGACATGAACAAATGAAGAATACCATCTTTCACAAATCCATCTCCAGGCCAATACCAACGGGGTGAATCCCCATCCTGCTCTGCCAGTATATATGCAGAAGGATTCTTCAAATCACCACTATACAAGGTCTCCAAGTTCTCCTTTCTCATTGATAATCGTAAAAGTGTTACCCATCACAAATTTAGAGTCTTTACTCCTTTTATCATCGACAACATCTCCAAAAAACGAGTCACCCCACATAAAAAAGATTCCGTCCATCCTTCAAGTCTATTGATATAGCACCGTCACCTCCTGTCACTCCACTGCCAAGTCCAGGCATCAACCGTGTACACCACATTGAATCCAGTTCGACTTCCATCTGTGTTACAGATGACTTATTGTTGTTTTTGGCAAGATACAAATAATGTACAGGCCAACAAATAGATAAACTTATTCATAATTCTATCTTTTTGGTTATTGTCCATAGCCTTCATTCTGCGTAATCATGTTTTGTGACAGGTCTATTTCTCTTTGAGGAATAGGAAATTTCACATGGTATTCTTTAGGAGTAGATTCCGGTTTGGCAGCCTTTATGATAGACACAAATTCTTGCGGTGTACACATCCTGGTCAAATCAAACCAACGATGTCCTTCCATCACAAATTCATGACGATACTCATTCAATACGGCCTTCTTAAATCCTTCTTATAGTCAGTAGGTACAGCCGTGGTCAGTCCGGCACGGTTCCTTACAGCATTAATTGCGATTACCGCCTCCTCATTAGCTCCTTGATTTATTTCATTCAAAGTTCTTCGGCTATAATCAAATACATCTCTGCTGTAACGAATTGCCGGAAATATAGCCTCTGTATTATTCCCTTTAGGTTCGGCTTGACTATCCCAATACTTAAAAACATAGGGCTTATCGAAATCCTTAATGCTACCATCACTATAAGTAAAACTTCTCTTCAAAGTAACATCCAGGCGCTGGTCATTCTGCTGGTCAAAGCTATTCCATAAATCTTCGGTAGCATTTTTCCCATCCTTGGGCATTGCTTACTCCGTCAAAGGGCAGGCAATAAACGTACCAAAAACTGTGCACCTTTCCAACCTTCACTCAACGTTGCGCTAAAGTTTACTCCCCAGATTATTTCCGTATTAAAACGATTGGCACTTTAAATAAATCACCGTAGTTTTCAAGCATAGGGAAATTCGGGATGACAGATTTAGCCTTGTCTACAGCAAGCTGGTAATGCTCCTGACTATGATGTTCTGCTGCATAAGTTAGATAAACCCTGGCTAACAAAGTTTCTGATGCAGATGCAGGATAAGGTCTTCCTCCGCCAAAGCGTTCAGTGTACTTCAAATCGGTTTCAGCAGTCTTAAGATCCGAAAAGATCAATTCATAAAATTGTCTCTTTGGAGGTCCGGCTAGTTGCATCTTCCTCTGCACTTTCAACATTATGTTCGCGTAAAGGAACATCACCAAACATCCGGATCAAATCAAAATACATCATTGCTCTAAAAAATTTTGCTTCAGTACCAACTGATTTCTTAAAGTCACATCCATATCAATAGATGGAACTTTATCAATCACGACATTACAACATTTTATCGTTTGATAAAAACTCTCCACAGCAATTCTACAGGCCTGATTATATTGGTCTATTTGCATATTTTCCACCGATTGGTAGTCAATGCTGGTCTGATTAGTTTCCGAATTATCAGCAAACATATCCTGAAGAACCCAATAATCATTGTAGAAAGTACCACCATAGTTTTTATCCCATAACCCATTCGGAGCATATCCGATAATCAAATAATCATAAATAGCATTGGTGGCGGATATAGCATGCTGAGCTGTTTTATAATATCCTTCACTTGTAATATTCCCTTTAGGCACTTCGTCGAGGAAATCCGAACAAGCAGTGAACATGAATGCTCCACTCAATAAAATGCTTAATATGTATTTTTTCATAATCTATTCTTTTTTAAAAATTCATTCTTAAACCAAACTCATACGATTTAGACATCGGATAAGAACCATAATCAGGCTCCCATTGAAAGATTGTCGTTAGAAAAAACGACTTACCTCAGGATCATATCCGGAATAATTGGTGAACGTATAAATATTCTTTTAATCCGGCAAAGATTGTAAGTCCCTCACAATAAAATTTCTGAAGGATGCTTTTTGGGGAAAGTATAACTTAACGTGATATCTTTTTTATTCTGAGATATGAACCGTCTTCCACATAATGATCGGACAAAATAGTACCAGATGATTTAGTCGTGGCACGAGGATATTTATTAGTAGGATTCTCAGGAGTCCATCTTTCCAATGCTGCCACAGAATTATTTTTATGTCCGTCAAAACTTTCCAATGAAAACTTATTGAAGTTCACAATCTCATTACCTACCGCACCTTGCAAATAGACTGTCAGCCCAATGGATGAATGATCGCGCAGGTTATAAGTAAAGGTATTATTGAATCCGAAAGTAAAATCCGGATTAGCATTTCCCAACTCATATAAATCGTCCTCATTAATCACATTATCACCATTCTTATTGACATATTTACGATCACCATGTTTCAAGGTTTTTCCAGAGAAATATGGAATTTTAGACAAGTCTTCGCTCAATTGTGCTATTCCATCAGTTTTATATCCATAAATTGTACCGATAGGCTTACCCTCATTTATTTTAGTCCAATAGGTTACTCCCAAAATAGATGTCCCCGAAAGATTTTCCTGGCTTCCAGCTAAATCTGTAATTTCATTCTTATTGTAACCGAGAGTAAAATTCATATCCCAGCCGAATTTACCGGCAAAAGGTACTGCACCCAAAGCAAATTCAAAACCCTCATTACGCAGACTGCCAACATTCTTTACGGCTGTATCATAACCGGTATTAAACGACACAGGCATAGCAAGCAGCAAGTCGCGCGTATTTTTTTTCGGTAATAGTCCGCAGTTAAGGTAAGACGATTATTAAATAAACCCAAGTCAAAACCAAGATTCACCTGCGAAGTTGTTTCCCACTTCAAGTCTTGATTACTCAATGTATAAGGCACCACGCCGGTTGCCACTTCACTATTGCCAAAATACGCTTCTGTGTTATACATCAACCCTTGCGAACTATATGGAGGAATTCCTTCATTGCCCACAATACCATAACTTACTCTCAACTTCATGCCTTAAATGGCTTGCGCCCGCTTCATGAAATTCTCTTCTGAAATTCTCCATGCACCCGAGATTGAAGGGAAAAAGCCATGTTTATTGCCCTTACCAAATTTTGAAGATCCGTCAATACGACCGGTCAGACTCATTAAATAACGACCACCGTAATTATAATTCACACGAGCCAAATAAGATAACATCTGCCATTCGGAGATACCCGAACTTGCGAGCGACGCAACGCTCCTGATTGTATTGAGTTGAATCCTAAAAATCCGTCTGTAAAATCGCCTGTTGAAACTGCCGAATTTTCCGAGACAAAGCTTTGCGCTGTCATACCTACCAAAGCGCTAATCGTATGCTTCTCAAAAGTGTTTGTATAGTTGACGGTATTCTCCCATACCCAGTTGTAACCGTCACGATTTCCTATGCTGGCATAGCCACCATTCGATTCTGCACGTTTAATCTCCCGGGAGCAAAAAGCCTGATCCCTTTATATAGCCTTAATTCCGCAACACTTTGATTTAACTTTATTTATAAGTTCCTGAGCAACAAAAAAGTTGCTCAGGATTTTGCCATGTCAGATTTTTCACTTATCTTAGTGTTGCAAATCAAAACAAGCGTAAATCGTAACAAGACATGGCAAAGGTACTAATAAAATCCGAAAAACTCACACCTTTTGGAGGAATTTTTTCAATCATGGAGCGATTTGACTCCATGCTTTCACCTATTATCGACCAGACTCTTGGTCAGAGATGCCGCAGTATCATCGGATACCAGTACAGCGAAATTATTCGTTCTCTGATGAGCGTATACTTCTGTGGCGGTTCATGCGTGGAGGATGTAACATCGCATCTGATGCGTCATCTCTCGTATCATCCGACCTTGCGCACATGCAGCTCTGATACCATCCTCAGAGCCATCAAGGAACTGACACAGGAAAACATCTCATATACTTCCGATAAGGGCAAGACCTATATGATTTCAATACGGCAGACAAAGCTCAACACCTTACTTGTAAACGCCTTGGTTTCCACCGGTGAGCTGAAGGAGGTGGAAACCTACGATGTCGATTTCGACCATCAGTTCCTTGAAACAGAGAAATATGATGCCAAACCGACATACAAGAAGTTCCTCGGCTACAGACCTGGCGTATATGTCATCGGTGACAAGATTGTCTATATTGAGAACAGCGATGGCAACACAAATGTGCGCTTTTATCAGGCTGAGACCCACAAGAGATTCTTTGCCCTACTGGAAGCCAACTGCATCCGTGTGAATCGCTTCAGAGCCGACTGTGGTTCGTGCTCGAAGGAAATTGTCAGTGAGATAGAGAAGCATTGCACGCACTTCTACATCCGCGCCAACAGATGCAGTTCGCTCTACGATGACTTGTTTTCACTGAGGGGATGGAAGACGGAGGAAATCAACGGCATCCAGTTTGAACTCAATTCCATTCTCGTTGAGAAATGGGAAGGCAAGTGCTATCGTCTTGTCATTCAGAGACAAAAGCGCATGGATGGAGAGCTTGACTTGTGGGAAGGTGAATACACCTACAGATGCATTCTTACCAACGATTACGACTCATCAACAAGAGACATCATCGAATTTTACAACAAGCGTGGGGGCAAAGAGCGTATATTCGATGATATGAACAACGGATTCGGCTGGAACAGGCTCCCCAAGTCGTTCATGGCAGAGAACACCGTATTCCTTCTGCTTACGGCATTGATACACAATTTCTATAAGACCATCATTAGCAAGCTTGACACCAAGGCTTTCGGGCTCAAGGAAACGAGTCGCATAAAGGCTTTTGTCTTCAGATTCATCTCCGTACCTGCCAAGTGGATCATGACAGCAAGGAAATACGTGCTGAATATCTATACTGAAAACCGGGCTTATGCAAGACCTTTCAAAACTGGATTCGGATAAAGTCCGTTCCTTATGGTTTTAATCTGCGTATTACCTCAAGTCGCATTTGTGGGGGAAGGGGAAGGTGTGCACAAATCGGACAAAATTCACGCTCATACTATCATGATGCATAGTGTTCAAGCTCTTTACTGCAATTGAGATTGCCATTGAGATTGCTTGCGGATTTTAGGTATAGAAATAGTCAAAACCGATACTAGTCTTAAAGGTTAGATTTTTAATTGGAACCCATTCTAAATAAGCATTAGCCAATGTCCGGAATGAAGTATTTCTATTTTTCGCTTCATAGGCATCTTGCACAGGATTACCCACATTATTAGTTGTAGTCAAATTGTTTTCATAAATGTAATCTCCGGATTCATTTCTCACGGAAGAGCCGGATTCATTTCCAACGCCCAAGAAGTGATAGAAGAAGCAAATCCTCCTTCCGAGTTCGTTACTACACCATTTGAACGGCTATAACTCAGATTTACAGAAACGCCAGTCTTCAGCCATTTATTTATTTGCTGCCCCAGGTTAATACGGAAGCTTTCCTTTTCCAAAATCTGAACCAATAATTATACCATCTTGCAACAGTAAATTACCGGAAACAAAATAAGTAGTTTTATCATTTCCACCTGATACTGAAATATCATAGTTCTGCATAGGTGCTGTACGGAATATCTCATCTTGCCAGTCCGTATTTAGTTTGGACAGATTATTCAACCCAGCAAAAGGGATTTCTTTCTTCACCAGCATTGTCCGTTGCCTCATTTCCCAACTCGGCCAATTGGACCGCATTCAGCATATCCATTTTTTTAGTTACCTGCTGCAATGTGTATTTAGTCCGATAGAGACTTTAGGCTTTCCATTCTTACCTTGTTTGGTAGTGACCAGCACCACACCATTCGCCCCACGGGCACCGTATATGGAAGTTGCAGAAGCATCTTTCAAAATTTCAATAGATTCAATATCATTGGGATTGATATTAGTCAAAGGATTAAGAGCCGGATTCTTTAAAGTCCCGGTGCTGAATGTATTTGCATCACTAATCACAGGAACACCATCAATCACATACAAAGGTTCATTGTTTCCATTAATAGAACTGGTACCTCTGATTCGAATAGAAGTTCCGGCACCTGGCTGACCCGAAGTGTTTAAAACAGCCACACCGGCTGCTCTTCCCTGAATACCCTGATCTAAAGAGGTTATCGAAGTGGAAGATAATTGTTCTGACTTAATAGTAGAAATTGACGAAGTCAGATCACTTTTCTTTTTGCACACCATATCCTACCACTACCACATCAGCCAATACTTGCATATCATCTTCCAGCACTATGTGAAATTCTCTCTTTTGTGCGGTAACTTTAACGATCTTTGTTTGGTATCCTACAAAAAAGAAATCTCAAGTACTGATTTGTCGGGAACAGATAATGAAAATTCTCCATCCTTATTAGAAATGGTTCCATAAGTTGAACCTTGCTGTAAAATAGTAGCTCCGATAATGGGGTCACCCATTGCATCACGAACTGTACCCTTGACGTTCAAACTTTTATTCTGTGCACTAACACTTCCCAGAATAAACATCAACAACAATAAAGTTATGCTCCTAAATAAATTATTCATGTGTTTTTATGATTAGATTGTTTATTAATAAGATCCCGGATTACAAGACGCTACAATATAGTTATCCGGATTTTGTCCCCGATAAGGAGTAAAATCTTCAGTTTTGGATACTGGCGTATAAACTTCCAACACTCTTTCATTTGAAGAATAGCCATCCCCCAGCCCTGAAAGGTCTTGATAACTTTCCAATATCATTTTACGATCCGACAATTGTAATACATTATAATGAGTCATCAAAGCTTTGGGACGGTGAAAACACATTATAGTGAATGGTAGATAGAGTCTTGACAGTAGCGCCGTCCATGGTAACCTGCCATGCACAATAGGAGTTTAATGTTTCCAAAGCAGCACTTGAGAATATGAATCCCCAATCAACCTGCCAAGTCAGGTCTGAATTAAACCGATGTATATCATCTTTCAAATCGGGAGTAGCTGTATCTTCTCCCTTTAATAGTTTGTGATGCCAATACCCAGTCATATTTTAGCAATAACGGAATCTGCGCCAGGCTCCACTGTAATAAAACCAGATCTGCGGCATCCACCACACTATTATTCTCATCCATTCCATAAAAGGAGTACACTAATATTCCATTTTCATCACCGGCGATAATCTCCTCAGTGAATGTATATGGAAAGCTCAATTCCTTCACATTCAGTTCCTTTAAATAAGAACTGACTTCTTTTCCTTCGATACTTTTCTTAACCACAATTTTTTGAAATCAAATCAGGATGAGACAATGACAGTTCTACAGAAACATGAGCCCCAATCTTAATTTTCCCCTCTAAAATATTTAAGGTCAGTAACCCTGTCTGTTGCTTATCATCACTCTTACACGAAATAATTAATGATGATATCATTCCTAATACAATAGAAATGAAAATGATTTTTTTTTAGTGTTTTCATATGATATTTAGTTTACGAACATTACGTTAAATCTATTTTTTGTAGCGCATAGGCATAAGCACCTCGCATAATAGAGCGGCTAGCACCTTCTTTACTGCACAGCACCAAGGTCTGTTTTAATTGATGATAGGTAGTAGTCAAATGAGTACCAGGAATGACAACCTGACTATCAGATAAACTCAAGAAACGAGCTCTCTCCGATTCATCTTCTCCATTATATACTTGCATAGAAACGCATGGAAACTTATTTCCCGAAAAAGTTGTCAGTTGTGCCCTAAGTTCTGTTATCAGAGGCTGGTAATATATATTTTGAGGCTCCTGCGACTCCTCCACCTATAACCACCAGACCATCCACAACATTCAGTACCGAAGCAATAGCAGCACCTGCCATTATACCAAGTTCATTAAAACTTGCGATTGCTGCATGACTGTCACCTTCCTTTATACCTTCAGCAATGTCATAAATATCTTTTGGACTTAATGAAGCAGAGCCTTTGTCCGGACAAATCGCTGTATACTCTTCTCACAGCGCGTATGCTAACACTTTTCTTCAGCAAGCATATCCGGATATTTCTTATTTCTCATAAGCCAGATGTCCCTCCACAACCATTATCTCCGGTCAACAAGACTTTATTTATAACAACTCCTGCACCGAATCCGGTTCCCAATGTTATACCAATCAAATTTTTATATTCCCTGCTGCAACCAGCTAAAGATAATTCCCCTGTTTATCATAGGCAATGCACCCGATAAGGCTTCACCGTAAGCAAACAGATTTCCATCATTTTCTATAAAAACCGGAATTCCGTATTTATGCTTCAAAAAAAAGGACCTAATGCAACACCTCCTCTGAATGAAGGAAAATTGGGCAAATCTCCTATGATTCCATTCTCATAATCAGCAAACTGGAAAAGCAAAACTGATCGCAACTGGGGAACTGGTATAGCAGCTATCACTCTATCAAATCCTTTCACCAATACTTCCAGGCACTCGTCTAAGTTATCAGAAACTGCCGGAAGCCCTATTGGACTTATCATTTCATTATTCCCTTGAATGGCAGAAAATACAAAATTTGTTCCTCCTGCATCCAGAGTCAAAACTACCCGTTTATCATATTCATACATATACTATTTTAGGTTTAAAAGTTCAAGTACTAAAATCTGACATATGCCTTGATAGTGACACATTCCTTATCGCGACACTTTCCATAAGGTTTGATTGTATATTCGCCAACAGAAGCAGGAATGATAAATGTTTCCGCATAATGCACCACGAAAGGTTCAAAGGCGTGAGTAGGACTCTCAACGACGGCCTCTTCTCCCTCCAGCAGATTCAGCACATTTACACTATCGTTTGTGTGATGCAGCACCGGTGACGAGAAACGGTGACGACGGGTTTCGATAAATTCATTCGGATGCAATCCGGTACGTTCCTCAATCCACCCATCCCCGGAAGCCACTTCCTTAAACTGGTTGCGAAGATGTTCATTTACATATTCCGTATCCCGGTTCCAGTTGATTACGCATTTACCACGTTCCACATTGATTGGGCGTGGTTTTCCATCCAGTCCCAGACGTTGCCAGTCCCATAGTTTGAAAGTAAAGAGGTTCGGAGTCGAACTGATTTCAAGTACCATACTATTCGCACCGGAACAATGAATCGTTCCTCCCGGAATCAGGAAGTGATCGTGTTTCTTTGTCGGAATCTTGTTGACATACTTTTCTGCGTCGAACACCAATTCGCCTTTTTGCGCCTTACGCAAATCATCGATCATCGCTTCTTTATCAACGCCCGTTTTCACTCCCAGATAAACTACGGCATCTTCTTCCGCATCCACCATGTAGTAACTTTCATCCTGTGTGTAGTACATACCGAAAGGCTGTCGCGGATAAATTGAGTAGTAGGATGCACCTGCAAACTCAAATTACCTCCGCCCATCGTATCCAAAAAGTCGAAACGAATAGGGAAGTCTTTTCCAAAGCGTGCCTCCACCGGTTCACCAAGCAACTCTTTACTTTTCAGTAAAACCAAATCAACCCGAAGGCAGGCTCAAAGCGTACTCCGTTCACTTCAAAATAAAGGCTGTTCTCTTCAGGTACACAGTCAAAGCACCAGCCGAAATTTTCACGTTCACGATCCAGGTCGCAAACCTCTTTCATCCATTGACCACCCCAGGGAGCCGGATCGAAGAAAGGAACTACCCGGAACGGTGTGTTCACCGTTGCCTCTACCCCCCTTTAAAGAAAGTATCCTTATCAATCATCTTCGGTGTCCCGGCCACATGGGTGTCAATCCAGAATTCTACCCTGTCAAACAATCTTTCCTTATACCTATCACATACTCTCCAATCGTTGAAATACCCTCTCTTGTATTGCAAAGAAACAGCATCGTTCCGATTGTCTATACCTAAAAGTTTTTTTACCTCATGCCGGCGGAAACGTTGTTGGATTTCCCAACGTGCCATATCCGCATAAACTACCATCGCATCCTGTGGAGCAACAACAGCAGCACCCGTACCTATGATTACAATGGTTTCTTTTGCTTCACTGATTTGCTTCCGTGCAGCAGCCACCTTATCCACATCCAAATAATCTTCCAGCTTCAAATTGGTAACATAGCCGAATAACACATCTTCAGTCATGAAGCGTTCTGTCAACGTTTGAATTTCTTTTTCCGGTTTCATCAAATCACGTACATTCATCACTCTTCCGGAGAATTCTTTTGAAAAAGCATCCAGCACTTCTTCTTCATATACTCCAGTATATAAATCCACAGCCAGCACTTTTCTTGCATCCATTTTCTCTTTTAACATAGAAATGATAATATCCCAACCCTGAACAAGCATCCCCGTCAGCTTCGTAGAAGGAAATTTATCATAATTAGCTTTTCTCATGTTTATAGCGTTTTTTAAATTTTATATGTTCATACATACTTTCAATTGTGCAAATATATAGATTTTATTTTTATTTCAAACAAAACTTGGATTATTTTTTGATAAATCTTATATTTGCTGAAAAATAAACCAATCCGAATAGATATGAAAATAGACCATAATAGTGATAAACCGCTTCATATTCAGGCAGAAGAGATACTAAGAAGACTCATAGAATCTGAAGAGTACAAAAAACGGAAAGCTATTTCCCAATGAGGTCGAATTGTCTGAACAATTACATATTTCAAGGAACACATTAAGCCAAGCTATCAACCAACTCGTGTTCGAGGGACTTCTGGTACGAAAGAAAGGATACGGAACGAAGGTGGTAAAGAAAGGTATCGTAGGCGGAGTAAAGAACTGGCTTAGTTTCTCACAGGAAATGAAGATGTTAGGTATCGAAATCCGTAATTTCGAACTACATATCAGTTTGAAACGTCCGACTGAAGAAATCGGCACATTCTTTAATTTAGGTTCCAGTCCCGACACTCGCTGCGTAGTGATGGAGCGTGTCAGAGGAAAAAAAGAATATCCGTTTGTTTACTTCATCTCTTATTTCAACCCCAATATTCCACTGACAGGAGAGGAAGATTATACACGTCCACATTATACGAAATGCTGGAAACTCAATATAATATAGTGGTAAAGACCAGCAAGGAAGAGATTTCGGCCAGACTTGCAGGGGAATTTATTGCAGAGAAACTGGAGATAAAATCCAATGACCCTATATTAATAAGGAGAAGATTTGTTTATGATGTGAACGGAGTGCCGATTGAATACAACATCGGATACTACCGGGCAGACAGTTTTACTTATACAATAGAGGCGGAAAGATAAAGAGTATGTTCATACATATATAATATAAGGAGGCTATTTTAGAAGTTGAAATCTCTATCTTTCCTTTAAAATAACCTCTTTATATCATCTCTCTTTCCATAATCATGTCCTCACCCTGTCATTTATTATCGAACTACCATTAGAGCATCCGGCAAGAATCCGATCCAGACTTTCATCCACAACACCTATCATCTGAAGTTTGGATAATAAATGATAGTAAGAAGTTTTTCCTACTCCTTCTATTCTCAACAGACTTTTCCACCCTCTTCCCCGATACGATTTCCAATAAATCTTTCACCGTTCGAACATCTTGATTATACAAGACATTAGCCAACCGGGTATCAGCTACTTTACAAACAGGTAATTGAAGTATCCACTCCTCCTGCCCAACATTTATATTCTTATTATTGTCTGCCAAAGATAAAAAACGAGCATCAATAGCACGCTTTCGATAAGTAGCCAATATATCTTTCTTCAAATTCAACCCTTTAAGTATAGAGTTATACATTTGCAATGTCTTCCCATAGGTAATTCGATGCCGATCAGCCACTTTCGCTACTGATTCTCCTGTAGAAATTGAATAGAAGATATCGCGGGTAACAGGGTGAAGAATCAATGCTGACAGTTCACGAATGATTATTTCATATAGCGGTTTACAAGTCGTCTGTGTTCTCAACACATATAGCAAATCATCGTATTTGGAAATGATAAAGTCCCGTTCCAGTTTCTTTTTCTTCTACGATTTTAGAAAGGTAACCTGCTTCTAAACCAAGTCTTTTGTGAGCTTCCAGATAAGCATCCAAACTCTCATCATCCAAAAACAACTGATCGTCGATTCGGGAACTCGTAATGTATCCAAGATTTGCCCAATTCTTTAGAATAGCTTCTTGAATGTCGCGTCTTTCAGACATCTGTTTTGTTGTGAGCCAATTTGACATAAAAAAACGGAACTAGATTAATAATATCAACTAGTTCCGTACCTTTTATTATAAAAGAGTACGGAGCTGCCACAATCCCGCAAACAGGAGGTAGTAGCGGCTACCTTTTTCAGACACGGGCAGACAGCCCGTACCCTATGAGAAGTCATAGAAGTACAGGCGTCTCCCGGTGTCTGAAAAAAAAATCCGCTACGATTTCCTGTTCACCGAGGAAACGCACAATCGCATACCACAAAGGCATACTACGTTCCAATGACAAAGGTACAAATACTTTTCGGAAAATAACAAGAGAGAGGTATAAATGTTTAGGAAAGAAAACGAATGATGATTGTATAATTAAAACGTATGTATATAAAAAAGGCAGGTTTCAATAAGTTTTTTGTTTCGTATATAAAATAAGGGGCACACCATTTTGTCTCGTATACAAAACAAAATATTTAATGCCTGCTCTAATATAGAGCACAATATCATTCAAGTCAAAATAAAGCAAACGTGTAGCAGAATCCACATCTTCATTATTCAAAGGAATAAACCCATTTTTCTCATAAAAAGGAACAAAGCTGCTGCATACGCATCTACAGTTAAAAAAGCGACAACCCGTTTTATTTTCAAGTACATTACTTACAGCTAACAAAAGCCTTCCCGATAAAGAAAAGGTTCGTATTTTATTTTTTTAAAGATTTTCATTGCCAGTTCATAGTCTTTCAACCTTTTTTTCCCGCTGCTCCGGCGTTTCACTACGCTTCTCTTTCATCCGTTCTTCAAATCACCGAGCATCTTCTCCGAAAAGTATCGGAGTTTCCTTTAATTGGTCTTGCCATACTTATACAACTCCTTTCTTTGGGTTTATACGCTACAAAAGTAATTGAATAAATCAGGAAGTGCAAGTTATAATGAAGTTATCTTATTCAAATAAGAAACCACTCTACAATTAAAGCACCTCTCTCTTACATAAACTACCTACTTTTGTAGCAATAACAATTCGTTCCACCTAGGTAGAACTAAACAAATACCATGGTCGAACCAAACGATAAACCAAGGTAGAACTAAAGAATAACCTTGGTAGAACGAATTAATAGTAGTAATTAATCCATTAATAATAGAATATGAGTGCTTTATATGACTTATTTGAAAATCCACCGTCACCTGACGGAGAGAAACAACCGCTACATGCCCGTATTGTCTCCAAAGGAACCGTAGATAAAGAAGAGTTTCTGGATCGTGTCCACAAATTCACCGGTATCAGCAGAAGTTTATTGGCAGGAGCCATGGAAGCCTTTGCCAATGAAGCACGGGATTTACTAGCCGACGGCTGGAATGTAGAAATGGGGAAACTTCGGATTCTTCTCTACATCGTTGCAATGTCCGCCGGTTAAAGATAAAAAAGAAATTCGGGCAGCGTCTGTCCAAATGAAAAATATTAATTTCCGCGCAAGTCGTCCATTCAAGAAAGAAGTAGGCGACAAAATGAGGCTGCAACGAGGAGAATCTATCACACGCCCTAAGAAAAATAGTATCTCCCGTGAGACGTGTCGCGACCGCCTCAACACATATTTGGAAAATCACCTATTCATCAGCCGGACAGATTATAGCCATCTGACAGGACGAAATAAAAAAGTAGCTATTGAAGAATTAAATTCCTTTATTACCGACAGAATAATCCAAAAAGGAAGGGGTTGGAAAGTTGACTGTATATATAAAGGTATAAACTCTTGGAACACAGAATTAAGAGCCACAACAAGATTATTGCTGTTGTAACTCAAGTATATGATTTCATCAGTGATGTAGGCATCACTCAACGTTATAAGCGGATATTGTTTATTAAGAAGCAAATGCATATACCTTACTGTTATAGAACAAGTGCAATGCTTTTTTCGGGAGAAATATTCAAACGCTCCGCTAATTGCATCACCACACGAGTGTATTTATTCCATACTAATACATCTATCATAAACGCAGTTTATTTTATTGTTATATATTCTTTGAAAAGAGACACTCGTCAATGAGACGTTGATTGAGAATCCTTTACCAAAGTCGAGGTTTTCGCGTCCGACACCGACCAAAGGATACTCTACGGCCTGCGTACTACCATGATAGACCTTCATACAGATTCTCCTTTTTCTTTATAGTGGGCTTCCCAGTTTTCAAGAGCTTCTACCAACGTATCGGCTATGTACTCACGACTCTGGGTGTGAAGCATGTCATATCCACTTATCAGGTATTGACGGATAAGATTCAGTTTTTCAAACGGTTATAGAGAGTAGGAGCCGGAATACCCAACTTCTGGGCGGCACTCTCAATGGCAAAAATCACAAACTCCATGACTTTGCCATCAACAACGGGGGCTGATTGGCTTGAAATGTAGCATACTATACCTCTATTATCTTAGTGTAATATGTACAAATATAGTGTTTATTCTTGCAACGTTCATCGTTTTTCGGCATATTTTATGATTATCAAGAACATTTGAGTATCGTGAAACTGATTGAAATACTCCCTATTTGGAAATGGCTATTAAAGTAGAACATCTAAGAATCTATAAATCAGAATCATACAAACAAAATAAATAAAAGTGAATCAAAGTACGTACATCTAGGATCGTTAAAGCACCTCCCCGGAAAGTGCCCATAGTATCTTTGCATCGTGATCACAAAGAGAATTGATAAATAAAGTAACTAATTATAAAAAACAAAAAACTATGGCACTTAGATACGTCATTAAAAAGAACATTCGGCTTTGATAAAACTAAAGCTGAAAAATATGTAGCACAAAATGTAATCACCAATACGGTGGATTTCAGAGATTTGTGCGAGGAAATCACTAAAGTTCGGAATGGTTCCCAGTGGAGCGGTAAAATTTGTACTCGATGCTTTGATCGATACATTAAATCTCAACCTTAGAAAAGGCATCTCTGTTCAATTAGGAGATTTCGGATGCTTCCGTCCAGGTATGAATTGCGAAAGTCAGGATGCTGAAAAAGATGTAGATAGCGATACGATACGCAGAGTGAAAATCATTTTCACTCCGGGCTACAAATTCAAAGAGATGCTAAGTAAAGTCAGTGTTCAAAAAGCGGTGGCTTCCGATGATGGTTCCATCAGCCCGGAGCAACCGGATCCCAACCCGAATCCAAACCCGGATGACGGCAAAGGAGAAGCACCGGACCCGGCAGCATAAGACTAATCATCAGCCTTTAAAAGCAGGGAAAACAGTACCCGCCTACGGGCGGATACTGTTTCCCAAAGTATTCCTGTAAAAGACTTGACAACGCCTTTTTTTTATTTTGTATCTTTACCACATCTTAAAACATTAAAATATCAACATGAAAGAATTGCCATCAGAAGAGGAAGAAATTCCGTTTCGCATTAAAACTTATAAGAAAAAAGGAATTGGCTTGTATGTACAATCCGAACATTACACCCCGTTGCGCCATACGCATATTCACCAAATGGATTAAAATAAATAAAGAACTGCTCCGGTTATTGACTGCCACAGGTTATCATCCGCGTACACGAACGTTTACTCCCCGGCAGGTACAAATCATCACCAGTATTCTGGACATTCCATAAGGATGTCCAGAATACTGGTTTTATCATTGCAGTTGTCCCGCCGCTTTTAAATAAGCCACATAATTCACATACAATTGGAAATGGGCATCCACTTTCGTCTGATAAGCCTGCTGCCAAAGCACTTGTGCTTCCAGATAATCCGAAAGAGTTTCCAGTCCCACTTCATATTGCTTACCACTGACTTTCATATTCTCCTCTGCCTGTTCCAGCGAACGTTCGGAAAGCTCCGTTTCCAACCGGCCTCATCCAGATTATTGGCAGCTTGCATCAACTCCAGCAACATCTTTTCATTGACATTTTCCTGTTCAAGACGAGCTTGTTCCAACTTCACTCTGGCAGACTTTACTTTATTGGTACGCTCGCCAAAATGAAACAGAGGGACAGAGACATTCAGGAATACGGAGAAAGCCCCCTTTTTCATCAAAGTTTCATCATTAACTTCTAATCCGTGAAGGTAATCATAACTACCTCTGACGCCGATACGCGGTAACAGTTCACTACGATTCAGCTTTACCTCCTGCTCGGCAATGGCTATTTGTTTGTTCAAGATTCCATATTCGGGACGGGCAGTTATGTCAGAGACCTGCACTTTCCACTCCTGCTCCACTTCCGGAAAATCATCGGATATATCAATCTGTGCTGTCAAAGGGCGGCCGATGTAATGACAAGAGATTCATACTTGCAAGACGAAGAGCGTTATCAGCCTTTCGCAAAGAAAGTTCACTCTCGTTGAGCTTCACTTGCACTTTCAGTACATCATTTTTGCGGTTTCATGCCATGCCGATGATGAGCACTTTACATTTTTGGAAAGTTCCGTCAGTAAGGCGTGATATTTTTCCGCTACTTTTTTCATCTCCTTGGCTTTCACTAACTGCACGTATGCTTTATCTGTATTCAGAATAACTTCCGAAGTAGTTAAAGTTCTTCGTTCAAATGTGCCATTTCCTTTCCCAATAGTGACATTTTATAGGCGGCACGGATTTTTCCTCCCATATAAAGAGGTTGCTCCACTTGTACACCGCCCGAGTAAACAGTTCCGACCTTATAGTCCAGATTCAGTCCGGGAAAATAAGCGAAACCGCTCGATACCAGTTCTCCGGTAGCAGGATTGGGCAAGAAAACCGGAAGGTTTCCTCCCGGAACTCCGAGACTTCCATCCGCTGTGCTATAAATACCCGTTCCGTTGGCTGTAAAATTAGGGAAGAAATTGGCTTTATAACTAAGAGACATCAATCGGGCTGCTTCCGTCTGCTTATTAGCGGCAGCCATATCCTTATTATATTTCAGTGCCATTTCACGGCATTGCGCCAGACTTAGTTTTTTTCTTGCGCGGCAAAGAGAAACCGACAGGCCGAACAATACACCCGCTACACTAATGACTACAAGAATTTCTTTTTTTCATTTGTCTGTCTTTTTTATATGAAAGAATAATGCATACAAAATCGGGATAAAAAGCAACGTTATCAACGTGCCGAACAGCAACCCACCCATAATAGAAGCCGCCAACGAACCGAACATGGCATCCGGCAACAATGGAATCATTCCCAAAATCGTAGTCAGCGAAGCCATCATCACGGGACGGAGACGACTTTGCGAACTGTCTATCAATGCCGTCACAGGTTCTACTCCCTGATTAATCTGCAAAGTGATCTCATCCATCAATACAATACCGTTCTTAATAATCATACCGATCAACCCCAATGTACCGACGATAGCCACAAAGTTGAATGTCTTCCCGGTAAGCAGCATTACAGCAACAACACCGACAAATACCAGCGGAATAGTACAGAAGATGATAACTGGTTTCCGGTAATCTTTGAACAGCATGATTAGAATGGATATCATCAGAATGATAGCAAACGGGAAATTCTTGAACAGATATTGCATAGACTTTGTGCTGGCGTTCCTCTCGCCTTGCCATTGAAGCCGATATCCGTCAGGCAGCGGAATCTGTTCAATCTGCGTGGCAATGGATTGCCGCGCCTTCTCCGTTTCTACCCCCGGAACAGGAGAACATTGCACCCGTTGGCTACGCTGCCCGTTATAACGGGGAACCACCGGATCTTCCCACTTCACATCGATCCGCTTACTGATTTGTTTTAACGGAGTTGTTCCCATCAACGTTTCCACCAGTTCTTCTTTTTGATAGTGTTCCTGTCTTCAGTTTCATCATCATTTCCTGTGTCAGCAAACCGTTCAGAGAAGGAAGAGACGAGAATATCTGCGTATTGTCCAGGTTTTCAATCGGATTTCCGTGTTCGTCCAGGCAACGCAAGTAGATATTATCTTTGTGAATACCTTCGTAGAAAGACCCGATAGGGATGCCGCTGGTAGCGGTCAGTAGAGATAGGCTTACATCATTACGGCTCAATCCGATAGCACGTGCCGCAGGCTGGTCATATTCAATAGTCAGTACCGGAATTTGCGGTTCCCAGTCCGTGGTAATCAGGTAAACATCCGGGCAATTCTCCATAATCTTGCGGGCACTGTCTGCCAACTGATGCAAAACAGCAGGATCAGGACCGGTAAATTGCACTTCAATAGGGATATTTTTTGAACATCAGATTGTAGCGGTTCATCTTTACGTAAGCATCCGGATAATGTTGCGAAAGATATTGTTGAATTTCCGCCATGTTATCCACCAAATCATCCGGAGAGGTGAAGTCAATAATCAGTTCACCGTAAGATAAGGAGGGATTGGCTACGTTACGCACCAAGTTATAACGGGCAGGAGTACCACCAATAGAAGCAGTGACGTGTGTAACTTCCGGACGCTTTTTCAGGTAAACTTCGATTTCTTCCAAGTCACGTGCTACACGAGTGGAGTTAGTCCCTTCCGGCAATTTATATTCCATGTAAAAGCTGATCGTAGACCATATCCGGGAAAAAGCCCTGCTTCATAAACCGATAACTGAAAGCCGAAAGCAATACCAAAGCAATCATTGTAAACACAAAACTCCAACGATGTGCCAGACTGAATTTCAATAATGAACGGAGCACAGCATAAATCTTTCCCTTCATACACACGTTTTCCGGCAGCAGTAGTTGCCGCAGAGATTTCCGGATGCAAAAATCCGGTCAGCCATCAACGGGACGTGCACCAAAGCCAGCACCCAACTAAGCAATAAGGAAACAGCGAGTACGATAAACAAATCGCGCGTATAAACGCCTGCCGTATCAGGAGACATAAAGATAGGGGAAGAAAAGCGATGATGGCAATCAGAGTAGCTCCCAGCAAAGCCATCGCTGTCTGCCGTCCGATGGCAGTCATTGCCTCCATCCGACTCTTTCCGGCTTTCAAATCTACCAAAATACCGTCGATGATAACAATCGCATTATCCACCAGCATCCCCATCGCAAGCACGAACGAGGCCAATGAAACACGCTGCATCGTACCGTTCATAAAATAAAGGAACAGAAAGGAACCGAATACCGTCACTACCAAACTGATACCGATAATCACCCCGCTCTTAAATCCCATAGCAATCATCAGAATAACAACTACGATAATCACAGATTCTATCAGATTAAGAATGAACGTCCCCAACGAACTGCCTACACGTTCCGGCTGATAGAAAACTTTATGGCACTCTACCCCCGCTGGAAGGCGTTCGACTTTCAGTTGCTCCAATTTCTTTTCCACTTGATGCCCCACTTTGATAATGTCGGCATCCGAAGAAGCGGCCACCATTATTCCTATCGCACGCTGACGGTCATAAAACAATTCGTTGCGGGTAGGATCTTCATAATCTTTCTCAATACGGGCTATATCACTCAACCGCAACTGATCGGCATCATGTCCCTGAATCAGCATACGACCGATATCCTCCACCGTCTTAAACTTGTCACTGACTGTCACCCGGATACGATTATCGCCATTATCATAGTAACCAGTATAAGTCGTTTGGTTCTGTCCGTTCAATGTGGCTAGCACTTCGGCGGGTTTCACACCCAAGTTGGCCATCCGGTCTTGCAGAGAGAGATGTTAATACATTCGGGACGTTTACCGTATAAGTCGACGCGTTCCACCCCATCCAGTTCGCTGACTTCACGTTTCACCAGTTCTGAATAATCAGACAGTTCCCTGTCGGAAAGTCCGTCACCCGTCAAAGCGAAAAACATTCCGTAAACATTTCCAAAATCATCTTTTTACAATAGAAGGGCTGGCACCTTCGGGAAGTTCTGCCTGTGCGTTCGCCACTTTACGACGCAGCAGGTCCCAGCATTGCTCTACATCCGTCTCTTTTGACAGTCGTTTTCAGTTCTACCTGAATCAGGGAGAGATCGTTGTAGGAATAACTTTCCAAATTATCTATATTCCCCATGGAGCGAATATTCTTCTCCAGTACATCCGTCACCTCTAATTCTACCTGATGCGCAGACGCACCGGGATAGGTGGTGACTACCATGGCAAAGCTTTACCGTTATTTCTGGGTCTTCCAGTTTACTCATTTCATAACTGGAATAAGCTCCCTCCTCCTACAATCAGTACGGCAATCAGGAAGTAGATTAACTTCTTGTTCTCAAATGCCCATTTACTAATATCAATCATAGCAGTCCTCCCACATTGGTTTCAGCAGCCGGAAGAAGCGGTTCCACCTGTTCTCCTCTTTTACATGATGCACCCCCGAAGCGACAACCAAATCACCGGGATTCGCTCCGTCTGAAGTAATCAGGCATCTGCCGTCGCTAAGCAGACGGGTGACGGTCACATCACAACGGCGAATAGCGTGACTGGAAGCATCATAAAGAGAAAGATACTCGTACGCCCGTTCTCACGAAGAATCGCTCCACCGGGAACCGACAGGTTACACATCTCCCTTCACTACATTCGATAGTTACCATTGTATTCATGCCGGGCGATGGAACTGCCTGTTTATCTTCTTTTTTTTTTCAGTTGAAGCCGCATAGTGTACAACTGATTGGCATTTGCCTTAGGGGTGACACTAATCAGTTCCAAAGCATATCTTTGATGAGGATAAATATCGAATGTACAATAGTAGCGGGTAAACTGCTGTCGACGAATATATTCCACTGCCGGAAGATTAATCTCCACCTCCGGGCTTCCCTCACTGATGATGGAAACGACGGGCATACCGGCAGCTACCGTCTCATGGGAATCAAAAAGACGTTTCTGCACATATCCGTTAAAAGGAGCATACAAACGGGTGTATGCCAACTGGTCTTTAGCATGGTTATATTTGGCGGTAATCTGTCTCAATCCGTACACGGCCTTATCGTTAGCATCCGGTGTTGTCACATTTTCCTTATAAAGTGCCATCACCCGTTCCGCCTCCGCTTTCACACTTTGATATTCTGCTTCTGCCGCATCCAGCTGAATCTGATAGTCTGTCGGATCTAATTCTGCCAATAATTGCCCTTTACGCACATAGGCACCGTCATTTACATGCATATACTGAATAGTACCACTCACCCGGAAAGACAGACTTATGTCCTGTGCCGCTTTCACTCGACCCGGAAACTGCAAAGCTATTTGTCTGTCGGCAGAAAGTACGGTATCAATCTTCACTGCCGGCTTACTGTCTGTGTTTTTTGTACACGTTGCCCACACGAAGTCAACAGAACTGCTAAAAATCCTGTTAATAAGAAGTCTAATCGTCTCATATTTTCACTTATTAGTTAGTTGTCACAAAAGTATCCCAAGCAAACATGAGGAGAAAGGTTGATTTAGACGAAACATTGTTCTATTTGTACGTTAGCTAAGATAAAAAGCCGAAATAGTTTGCTATTTGTATTTATTTGTTTGTTACTTTGTAAGGAAATTCATTTCAACGAAAAAAGGAATATGGAACCACTGATGCCATTCAAGTATGTTATAATATCTCCGGAAGATACTTCCATGAAAGAAGGATGCATTATTTCCGAATTCAACCAATGCGGACTTTTCCTCTGCCAGAAAAGGACAGGCGGAAATCCTGTTGGGAGGTAGACCATATCAGATTAACAAAAGGAATCTTTTTCATATATACTGCAGCCAACCTTCTACAGATACGCCAAAGAAGCGCAGACCTGGAAGGAATCATGATAGAGGTCGACCTGGATTATGTCATACCAATAGTAAACAAAGTAGCCAACTCGGAAAAATTTGCTTTATTTGCGGGAAAATCCCTGTCTGTCGCTCTCCGAAGAGCAATATACATTTGTAGAGAACTTGCTCAAATCTGTAGAAAAACGAATTAACAGGGAGAATATCTGTAACAGTTCCCGACAGAAACAACATTTAACTTCTGAATTAATCAAATCCTGGGGACAGGTGATATGCTATGAGTTATTAAACATTTATTTCAGTAACGAACCCCAAACACCACTGCCACAGGATAAAAAGGATAAGATTTTCCAAAATTTCATGATTACCCTCTATCGATATTATCATCAGGAACGGGATGTTACTTTTCTATGCAAACAAGCAATGTCTGTCCGCCCGATATTTTTCTTCTGTCATCAAGGAGAAATCAGGGAGTAGTGCTTTGCAGTGGATTATACAGAATGTCATTACAGAAGCCAAATATCTGCTCGATAATACCGATTTAAGTATTAAGGAAATAGCGACCAAGCTCAACTTCCCCACACAATCATTCTTCGGGAAATATTTCAAGCAGTATGTCGGTATATCTCCTAAAGAATACCGGAACAAACTTATCAAACAGTAACTTTCTTAAACTGCCGGAACTGCCACCACAACATACCTCCGGATATAAGACTAGCCGCCAAATCTGCCACAGGCATACTTACCAAACGCCCATTTGTCCATAATAGTGAGGTAGAATCAATAAACAGGGAACGAGAAATAACATCTGCCGCGTCAGCGACAAGAAAATGGCTTTACTTGCCATTCCAATACTCTGGAAGAAGTTGGAAGCTACCATCTGAAACCCAACAATCGGGTAGAAAAATACCACAATACGAAAACCTTTAGAAGCAATGCTGATTAACTCTTCGTCCGAAGTAAAGATGGAAGCTACGATTTCCGGAATAAACATACCGATCAGAAAACCAATCGTTGTCACTACAGTTGCACAATAAATGGTTACTTTCAGTACTTCCGTCACACGAGGATAGAGCTTTCGCACCAAAATTATATCCCGCAATGGGCTGCATCCCCTGGTTCAGTCCCAATACAATCATAATAAAGACAAAAACAATACGATTAACAATACCGAATGCACCGATCGCCAAATCACCTCCATGCTCTTTTTTTAATCCCTGATTAATCAGAATCACAATAAAGCAAGACGCCATATTCATCAAGAAGGGAGACATACCAATAGCCAATGAATCCAACACGATTTTCCGTTTCAAACGAAAAATCCCTTTTTTTCAACCGTATCAGTTCATCTTTGCGGCAGAACAGATGAAGCTGCCAGACCAATGCAATCAACTGCGCACAAACCGTAGCCGTAGCCGCCCCACGGATTCCCCAGTCGAATAACAAAAATAAACAATGGAGCAAGCAATACATTGATTATCACTGTCGTTATTGTTGCCATCATCGCTTTCTGCGGATGTCCCGAAGCACGGAGCACTGCATTCAGCCCCAGATATAAATGGTAACCACATTTCCGAGCAAGATAACCTGCATAAATTCACGGGCATACTTCACCGTTTCATCGCTTCCTCCGAAAAAAAGTAAAGTATCGGATCGAGAAAAGGAAGAACGATTACCGTAAAAAGAGATACCTATAATAAGGTTTAATACAAACACATTTCCCAAAACCTGCTGTGCGGTATCATAATCTTTCTGTCCTAGCTTCACCGAAATCAATGTAGCCGCACCGACACCGACCAACGAGCCGAAAGCCGCGGCAAGATTCATTAGCGGGAAAGTTAATGCCAACCCGGAAATAGCCATCGCACCTACCCATGACCAATGAAAATACTATCTACCATATTATAAAGAGAAGACGCCGTCATGGCGATAATTGCCGGAATGGCATACTGCATTAAAAAGCTTTCCCAATCTTTTCCGTACCCAACGCAGTGGGTGTCTTTTGTCCTGTCATACCTATTAGTTTGAGACGGCAAAGATACAAAAAAAGGTGGATTACAGGATATATGAGAAAAGTTTCGTATTTTTGCCCACAAAATTGAGTTAATACGTAACGAAATGAACGTATTAGAACTAAGTGAACAAGAAATCATTCGTCGCAACAGCATGAATGAACTTCGCGCGATGGGCATTGAGCCTTATCCCGCAGCAGAGTATGTAACAAATGCTTTCTCTACCGATATTAAAGCTGAATTCAACGACGATGCAGAGCCTCGCCAAGTGTCCGTTGCCGGACGTATCATGAGCCGCCGTATCATGGGTAAAGCATCTTTCATCGAATTGCAGGACTCCAAAGGACGCATCCAGGTATATATCACCCGCGATGACATCTACCCGGACGAGAATAAGAGATATACAACACCGTGTTCAAACGTTTGCTGGACTTTAGGCGACTTCATAGGTATCGAAGGATATCGTCTTCAAAACACAAATGGGTGAAATCAGTATCCATGCTCAAAAAGCTGACCGTACTATCTAAGTCCCTATGAAACCGTTGCCTATCGTAAAATATAAGGATGGTGTAGCATACGACAAGTTCGAAGACCCGGAATTGCGTTATCGTCAACGTTATGTTGACCTGATTGTCAACGAAGGTGTAAAAGAAACCTTTGAAAAACGTGCCATTGTGGTTAAAACACTGCGTGCAGCTTTAGACGAAGCCGGCTACACAGAAGTGGAAACTCCTATCCTCCAATCCATTCCCGGTGGAGCAAGTGCACGTCCGTTTATTACGCACCATAATTCATTGGATATGGATCTCTATCTGCGTATTGCAACAGAGCTTTATCTGAAACGACTCATCGTAGGTGGTTTTGAAGGTGTATACGAAATCGGTAAGAACTTCCGTAATGAAGGTATGGACAAGAACCATAATCCTGAGTTTACCTGTATGGAACTTTATGTTCAGTACAAGGATTACAACTGGATGATGAGTTTCACAGAAAAATTATTGGAACGCATCTGTATTGCTGTAAACGGAAGCACAGATAGTATTATTGACGGAAAAACAATCAGTTTTAAAGCTCCTTACCGCCGCTTGCCTATCTTGGAGGCTATTAAGGAAAAGACCGGCTATGACCTCAATGATAAGACCGAAGAGGAAATACGTCAGGTTTGTAAAGAGCTGAAAATGGAAGAGATAGATGAAACAATGGGTAAAGGAAAACTGATAGATGAGATCTTCGGAGAGTTTTGCGAAGGTACCTATATCCAACCCACTTTCATCACTGACTATCCGGTGGAAATGTCACCGCTGACTAAAATGCATCGTTCTAAACCGGGACTGACAGAACGTTTCGAATTGATGGTAAACGGTAAAGAATTGGCGAATGCCTATTCTGAGCTGAACGACCCGATTGACCAGGAAGAACGTTTCAAAGAACAAAATGAAGCTGGCCGACAAGGGTGATGACGAAGCAATGATTATTGATCAGGATTTCTTGCGTGCATTACAATATGGTATGCCTCCCCCATCGGTATCGGTATCGACCGATTGGTACAGGTAAGCCTTATATTCAGGGTATTATTCTTCCCGCAAATGCGTCCTGAAAAAGATTACTCCGAAAGACTCGGCAGCCAAGTTCATGGAACTGGGTATTGCAGAAGAGTGGGTTCCCTATTCAAAAAAGCCGGTTACAATTTAGTGAGTGATATGAAAGATGTAAACCCACAGAAGTTACACCAAGACATTTGTGGCATAAATAAAAATATAAATTGAATTGACCAATCCTACGGTAGATGAAGTACGGATGGATTAGCAAAAAATCTAATTGACAAAACATGAAATTGCCCGGTAAAATAGATGTCAATAATGGTGGTGGCAGCTGGGCCACGGCTATTGCAAAGAATAGTCTTGGCTCAGTCTGAATCAATCAACGGTCTATGCGACGTAACTGAATCGAACAGAAAATTTAAACGTTCTCGGCCAAATCCATACTTAGCCTCATCCGACAAAGAGAAAAGTTTCGATATCAAAGATTGTTTTCGTCGGATATAACCAAGATAAGTCGGCGAACGGATGCCGATTTTAAAACGAGATTTGTGCACTCTTAGAGATTGAAATTTTGATACGAGACGCATCAAGTTCATCGTCACAGCATCAACGATGTCCCTGATGAAACCTGATTGCTTCTTGGACCATTTTTATCTGAAAGCATATGGTGTCCCGAAAGATAAAATTGCCGTTACCGCAGGGCCTTTGCAAAGGAATCAAAAATTGATGAAACGTTATTGGAGCCGTCTTCTACCTGACTATGGTGTGCCACCAGAAAACATGATAGCAGTTTTTGCAGGGGCCAATTGGCCGTATGTAGCTTGAGACTTCTCCTTCACTCCATCATCGCCTCGCCTCTATAAAGACAAGGCACGTATCTTCGCACTCAAAACATCAAAAATCTGTAGGACTGTATATGACAACTTCAGGTTTTGATTTCTAACGCCATTCAGGAAATTTTAATCTGTTTACTGTGCACCAAGAAATAGAAACGGATGACCTGTTTATCTGGGGATTTAATATGACCGGCTACCCAACTCTTTAGTCGTAACTGTACTTTCGAAATCCAACGATGAAAAGGGTATTCAAAAGAGTAAAATTGAAATGCGAAGACAAGAGGTTGCCATGGTAAAGCCGAATATCAAAGAAATCAATAAAGGTCATCATGTCAATGAGTGTTGACATACTGGACGCTGTACATCCTATACGAACGTATCTCACCAATGATCGAGATGAAATTGCTGACTGATTCCTTTTTAGATATCCTTAAAACAAGAACGATATGATTAGGTTAAAACATTTGAAAAAGACATTTGATTTCAAAGAAAATCGCTGCTATGCACTCAGGTAAAAAGCCTGCACAGAAACTGTTGAAAACGGTGGTGCAGCAAGTGGAATTTTAGGCTGGCTACATTTGCCTTCATCTATCACTGCCGAACACTTTGACTGATTTTGAAGAGAGACTGCTAAAGGTACTGGCGAAAAACTGTGAAGTAGTAATCGTTGCCGGTATCGGCGGTAGTTATCTTTGGTGCACGCGCCATTATTCAGTTTTTTTATTCAACAGTTTCCGCAATGGTTGCAGGAAAAAAAAATGCCCGACTATCATTTTACGCAGGACATAATATCGGTGAAGATTATCTGTACGAACTGACAGAATATCTGAAAGACAAAAATTGGCGTCATCAATATTCCCCAAATCAGGTACTACTACCGAAATAGAAAAGCTTTGGCTTTCCGTTTGCTGAAAAAGCAATGTGAAGATCAGCGCGTAAAGAAACTGCAAAGAAAGTAATCAAGTTGCTGTGACGGACGCTAAAAAAGGTGCTGCCTGTGTTAGCCGAAAGGAAGATATAAAACATTTATCATCCCCCGATAACGTGGGCGGACGTTTCTCTGTACTGACTCCGGTAAGTAGGTCATCGCCCGATCGCAGCCGCTTTGATTCGACATCGAGAAACTGGTTGCCGGTGCTGCCGATATGGAAAAAGGTATGCGGATCGACGTTGCTTTTGCGGAAAACCCCCTGCTATGCCGCGACCCGCAATGAGTTGTACAGGAATGGCAAGAAGATTGAAATTCTCGTTAACTTCTGCCCGAAACTACACTCATGTGAGCGAATGGTGGAAACAGCTAGAATCTGAAGCAGAAAAAAAGACAATAAGGGTATCTTCCCTGCACTTCACATCTTCATTCCCCATGGGCTTCAATTGACTGGGTAAAGCGTTATACCTGCCTGATCTCTCTAAACCGGCATTTTGTAGAGAAAGTTAACCACAACCAAAGCTCCTTCACCAAGCAAATCTTGACGGCTTGAACTCTTGCCAAGCGTGTGACGAAGTAACAGAAACCTGGAACCCGCCTGGCTCACACGTAGACGGCGCACCTAATATGCGCATCACCCGGAATAGAGCGAATACAACATTATGGTCTGCTCTATTTCTGAAAAGCTTCCAGTGTTACTATA
>VOFJ01000644.1_pt1 | contig 47236 bp, 70 predicted proteins | sample 5384081 | NCBI WGS metagenome assembly VOFJ01 (sample SAMN12384729, study PRJNA508395) | human gut metagenome | isolation source: healthy gut I | host: Homo sapiens
CTGCGCTTTCAGTGTCCGATGAAGCACTCTGCTTCAGGCTTCTTTCCGTTGGTTCTCTGCTGTGAAAAAATTCGATACTCTTCACGGGAAGGCCGTGAATGCACTCCACCAGAGATTCAGCAGAAATATAATCTTCACAGCCACCACGCTTGATCTGAAGCATATTCTTTCCATCAACGACACTGCGATTCCCGATCCGCAGCCCCTTTGGGGTGCGGATTTCATGTTCTCCGTTGCTCATCTTCTCACGGCCTCCTTTGTGTTGGTTTAAGTTTCTTTTTTTCTTCTATTCAATCTCATCTTTTGAACTTCCGCTCTTTTTTTCACCTTTTTCGGCTTGCATATTCACAGTTTTTACGGTATAATAATCCAAAAAGATGATAGAATATAGCATATATTATAAGCAAGTAATATCGCTGTGTCAAGAGGAAAATGTGAAAATCCGTTGCATCTTACAGGCTGAATATTTACAAATTCCATTGCGCATTGTTACAGCACGATAACCACTCCATAGAAAGGTTACAAACATGAAATTTGGAGAGAAAGTCTGCGATCTACGAAAGAAACATTCTTTAACACAGGACGAATTGGCACAATGTCTGGGTATCAACAAAAGAACGATCATCGGATGGGAGCGTGATGGCCGCTACCCTCGCAGTATTGAAATGCTTGAAAAGATGGCCGATATATTCCATGTACCTTTGACCTATTTACAGCCGGATCAGTCTTTATTTATCGAACGTACCGCCGAAGCCTACGGAAAAAAGGGCAAAATAGAAGCCCAGCATCTCGCATTTGAGCTTACTGAGCTATTTGCCAGCGGAGATTTGACCCCCGCAGGATATGGACGGCATCATGTATGAAATGCACAAAGCCTATTTTAAGTACCGAGAACAAAAACGAGAAAAGGAACGAATAATGAACCTGTAAACCACTGTTCCATTCACTATGCCATCCCCGGAAGGAGATCACATTATGGATTCTGCATTTATTCACCAAGCTGCTAACGAACTTGTCCAAAATGCCGGAACTCGCAACATCAAACAGATTGCGCGCAGTTGCAGCCTGGACATCAGTGAAACATCTCGCATTAAAGATATGTTGGGTTTACTTTCGCTCTATTTTGATAAGCCACTGATTCTTATCAATCGCCAGCTGGACAAACAGACAAAGCAGATGGTGTGCGGCTATGCCCTCGGACATTATCTTGAGCATCAGTTGCTCATGGACTTGCATACCCTGAACAAGTTTCTGACCATTAAGGACAAGCACATCCTTCTTTACGAGCATAACGCTTTCACATCCCACCTGATGCTGGACAGTGATGAAGTCTATCAAATGACGAAGCGCGGGCTGGATGCTGCTCAGATTGCCGCTGCTAAGGGAATCCACCTCAATCTGGTGCTGGTGAAGCTGCTGGAACTGCATCATCTGGGGTACGATCTGCGTCACTACCACGCCCAGCATCATGCGTTTATCAAGCAGTTCAACCTTCCGGCACATTTTCAGTTTGATGTGGCCGCCGGATGAACTTATGTTCTTATAACTCTAAAACCCGTAATGAACGGCACGTTATGCCTGTCCATCACGGGTTTTTCGTGTTATTTCAGTTTAGCGAGGATTTCATCGGCACTCATGCCTTCGGCAAGCAGCTTTTTCAGAACGGACTCTGCTTCTGCTTTTTTTTGTTTCTTCCGCAGCTTTGGCGTCTGCCTTCACCTTTTTGCCTCCAGGGATGCCACTTCTTTTTTCGGCCTTCTTCAGAGCAGTCTTCTTCTCTTTCAGGTCAGCCTTTAAAGTGTCAATGTTGGCAGTGATGGATGCGATTTCCGCTGCGAGTGCTTCCTTCGCTGACTGCTTTTCTGCAATCTGTGTTGCAAAATCGGCAGTCACCATCTTTGGCTTATTCTTGCTACCTTTTTTGTTCTGGGCATAGGACACAAACCTCTTTTCCTATTATGATGGCTCAAGTATATCACAAATCTGCAAATAAATCAGCCTTATACACGCCGTTCTCTAGCATCTTCTTGAAGCTGTCCTTTACGGCTGCGACATCTTCGTGATAGGTCATGCCATACCAGGTGTCGTTGGTCTTCAGAACCTTTACGGACATTTTTCCCTGCTCCAGCAGTTCACCGATAAAGATAGGAATCAGATACTCTGCTTTCAGCGGATTACCCGGGACCTCTTCCTTAAAGAACTCCTTAAAGCCATCTTCCAGCACAGTCAAAAAGTCAGGAGTCAATCCCCACATGTTCATGGAAACCAAAGAGTCAACATCAACAGCTACGCCGTCTGTTTCTGCCCCAGTTGCAGTTTTTTACAATATTCTTGGTTTCCACAACCTCAGTCAAATTGTTCTGGTCGTCCATCTTGCAAACACCACGGGTTACTCCGCCATTATCGGACAGAGTATTCTTCAGCACGAAGCCTGCCATACAGGACTTGCCGCCATTTACCAAATACTCGTGGACTGCTTTGAAACCTTCTTTGCCATAGGTAATCATCTGCGTTGATCACAATGAACGGGGTATCAATCACATTCTTTGCTGCAAGCACAGCCTGTCCGGTTCCCCACGGCTTTGTCCGATCTGCCGGAAGTTCTCCCGGAATATCGTTGATATCCTGAAATGCGTAGTCCACAGTGACACCATGAGAAGCACAAATGGAGGCAATGCGATCGCCGATGACCTCTTTGAATTCCTTCTCGATATCCTTACGGATAATAAATACCACATGATTGAAACCAACCTCAATCGCATCATGGATTGAGTAATCCATGATGATATGTCCAGCATCATCCACTGGCTCTAACTGCTTGATTCCTGTTCCGAAGCGACTGCCAATACCGGCTGCCATAATAAGTAATGTTGTTTTCATAGTTCTCTCCTCTCGCAGTTTATTCATAATTTAGTCTATTAGTTTCTCTTTTCGAGCAATTAAAAATATCACTTCTTTAACACATTTTTCATCATATTCCTGATAGTTGTTTCTTTACTTTTTATTTAAATAATACATAATATTTTTAACTACAAAAAAAACTGTCTCTTTCATAAAAAAATAACAGACTATAACCGTTACGGCCACATACACACACAAGCCTAAAATTGGAGATAGCTTATATCCACAAAAACAATAAGTTCCCATGATTACGAATAAAAAGAAAGATACTCCTTATTACTGAATCTCAATTCTTTGTCTTTGTACTCGCAAATGAGCATCCAAATAATGGATGTACAAAATGTTGCAAAAGCAATCGAAATAGTACTATTATAGACAGCAAAGAAAAGCGCGTTTAGTACTGCACCTAAGACAATCATTACTACCATCTGTTGCAAATAAATATTTTGTTGCTTTTCTGCTTTATATAAATTTACATATATTGATTTAACTACAATATAAAAGACTTGTGCTCCAAACAATAGAAAAATCACATCATTCGCCGCAAGATAAGTATTTAAATAATGAACCAATATCCATTTTGCAGGAAATGCAGCCGAAATAACAACAAATCCCCATATCAAAGATAATTTCTTTACACTCTTAATTTCATTTAGACTAGGTTTTTTACAAAAGTAATTATACATTGATACAGTTATTGGCGAAACGAATACATTTATTATATTTTCCATACTCACAGCAAAAAGAATACATAGCAAAATCAAATGACAGCAATAAAATCTTAACAAACCATCTATCTAACCCAGTAAAAATACTACTAGAAAAATTACCAAGCATAAGAATAATTCCTGATGAGATGTTTTCTTTTTATACTCATTCATATTTAGAGAACCTAATTTCAGGAATCTAACCTTTGTTTCTAACTTTAGCAACAGTATTACAGTGACAACTAATCCTATAATAACCTGTATCCAAATGTACCACAAATAGTTATCTGATTTAATAATATAAATTAAAATTAAATTAAAAATAAATACAGATATTTTTTTTCTATGTTTAACGCCCTGCTATAAGCTCCAAATTCACCAGTTGCCTGATATAATGACTTCAAATAGCCTAAATATATTATACGATATTATTCCGAAAGAAAATGCAATCACAATATTATCATTAAGAAACAACCCTACAGCAAGGACAAAAAGCTGCATTAAAATTATTAATATTGAATAGTTAAAAAAATTATCCGCAAGTTCCTTTTTTGTTTATTTGATCAAGGTTTTTTCCTCCGTACTTCAAGTACATACCATCATTGTATCCAATACTAAAAAAACCCGCATACGTCAGATACAATGCGTAAGTTTTTATAAGACTATAAGAATCAACTGAAACATATTTTGGAATCAAAAATTAGTAACGACGCTAATTACCAAACCAATTAAATTAGCGATCATTACCTTAAGGAGTCCCCCTGATGTCAAGATAGGGGCAAAAACTTTTTAGAAAAAATCGCAAAAAAAATAAGCCCTACAAGGCTTTCCGTCAGTTCTGAACCAACTTGAGCCTTGTAGGGCTTTACTCGCTATTCTATTTTCAATGCTATTTCAGTAGTTACTTATCGAATCCAATTCATCAATTTTCTTACGCCGCTTATCACACTGGCATAATCAATTTCTGCTGCATACGAGTATTTCTTCTGATATGCTCTCCATAGCACTTGAATCTGTTCATCTGCTTCGATAATTTTGATGATCTCCTCGGCCTGCTCCTGCAAATTATCCGTTCCTCTCTTTTTGCAAGTTGCCGCAAAAGCATCTTTCAAAACAGCCTTATTGACTTTATCTTCGTATGTATCAACCAGCATCCGTATATCGTAAAAATCTCTCATTCGGTATTTAAGATACCCCTCGCCAAAACCGTCTGCAACTTCTCGGCTAATATAGTTTCCAAATTATACGACCATAGACTGATAGAACGATCCTCAAGTAAGAGATCATAATTGAACTCGATTGCCCGTGGGGTAATCACGTCGCCCGTGGAAATGTCAATTTTCAAAGGCGTAATCAATCTTCCCACATTGGCGTTTATGGTAACGCGGATTCCCGGATACTCCATTTCATCCATGATATTGGAAACGTCTTTAACCTCAAAAGAAACACCGTCGTCAAGGTCAATATCTTTGACCTGATTGACAAATCGCAGAGCATCCTCCGCAGACAGATTTAGATTCTTCATGCTGGTGTCAATGTCCATCGTGGAACGATGCGCAACACCAATCATTGCAGTAACTAATATTCCGCCTTTGATAATGAAGTTATCCCGATATTCTGATTGTGCCAGCCTTTCCAGAAAACGCTCCATCATATAGATTCGCATGAGTGTCCTTGCGTCTGCATTGTTCTGTTTTGCAACGCTCTTGATACGCCCTTTTATCTGTTCAGGTGTAAATCCCATTTACAGTAGTACCTCCATATAATTTCGGATGATCTTATCCACTCGAAATAGCTTTGCATACTTCATCAGTTTATTAAGGTCCTTATCTTTTCTCCCGACATACGCTTTTAATACTGCATTGAAATCCTGTACTTCTATAGAACTTCTACTCCGCACCAAGTCGCAAATTGTCCGTTCCAAATCGTACATAGGAATTTCATTTCCCTGATTGCTCTTTACGATTTGCTTGCCAACGTCAAGAAGTTCCTTTTTTACTGTATAAACCTTATAGCCATCCTCTTTCAAGCGGTGAGCATTATATCCACTGTAAATCGTGAGTGTATGAACAAGCGGTTCCCGATCTGTCAGCCCATAATAATAAAACGCTTCATCATGAGAAAATACTCCCATCGGGCAGCGGCGGTGCAGCATTTCTAATTCGTCAATCCAAGTATCTTTTGCTGCGTATACGCCATGTCTGACTTGCTCGTATTCATTGGCCTTTACATATTTATAAAACTCAAATTTCGTTAAGCCTACTTTTGTTGCAAGCTGCGGTGTTAAAATCTCATGTGTTTGAGCCAAATTGTTCATGTTCATCATAAGCGTCACCTCACTTTCGTGCTTATATTGTATTCTAAACGAGCACAAAAGTCAATGTGAATTCTTCTTTTCTGCTTATTTCATTTGCGATATTAGCACATTCGTCCACTTAGACTTGCTTGATGCTCCCTATTCAACGTGCTATACTTAAATTGTAAAAATCAATCAAGGGAGTGCATTTGTCATGAGCAAAAGACTTGTCACTTACTTCTCTGCCAGCGGCATCACTGCGAAAGTTGCCGAAAATCTGGCTGATGCTATCGGTGCAGACATTTTTGAGATTCAGCCGGAAGTTCCATACACTAAAGCCGATCTGAACTGGATGGATAAGAAATCCCGCAGCACCATCGAAATGAGCGATCCTACCTCTCGCCCTGCCATCGCTGCCAAGCGTGATAACATGGACGAATACGACACCATCTTTGTCGGATTCCCCATCTGGTGGTATGTTGCTCCCACCATTATCAATACATTTCTGGAAAGCTATGATTTGAAAGGGTAAAACAATCATCCCCTTTGCCACATCTGGCGGCAGCGAGATGGGCAAGACCAATGAAAAAACTTGCGCCGAGCTGCCCCGGTGCAAAGCTGCTACATGGTAAGGTGTTTAACTCATATTCCAGCAAAGCCGACTTGTCTGCATGGGTGGAAGCCCTCAGCCTCTAATAGACACATTCCTGCGGAATGAAATACTCGCCTGGTCGAGAAGATTATATCAATCCTCTCACCCAGACGGGTATTCTTTTTCTTATGCAACTTCTTCCATCCAATTATGCGCCATACTTTTCCAACGCTCTCCGAATCACATCCTCACAGTTGAACTCTATTTTCATCGTTTGGTCGTCATACAGATAAACCATGCTGACAAAAAGCATCCACACATTCCTTGGTCAGACCGCCTATGTATGTTTTTTGACTTGCCTGCTTTGTCAGGTTGCGGATTTCTTCATCCAGTTCATCGGCACACTCCTGTTCTTCCTTTTCTGTCCGTATGCTATCCTGCAATGCAGCCAGTTTTTCCGAAAAGGGTCTTTTTCTTTTCTATGTACACATCTCGCCGTAGCACACCGTCTGCATACGATTCATATAGTTTGATTTGCTCTACCCGAATGGCTTCTGCTTGCTTTTCCATGTCCTCAATGTCCACGCGGCGCACCGTGATAGACTGCTTTTCCTGCAGTCCCTGATTTACCATATCCAGCGCATAGAATACTGTTTTTATCGCACGAGCCACTTTTGCATTCACCGAATATTCTCTGTAATAGCCGCCGTAGCATTTAGAGAACTTTCCGGCTGACCGTTTATAGCCGCAATAGAAAACCATTTCCCCATATTGCCTTTCGTGGCGAAGCTGCCGATTACAGTTTCCGCAGCAAATTTTTCCTTTTAACGCAAAATCATCACCCACCTTATACTGAATTGGGGTCACGTTACGGATTGCTTTCTGTGCCTGATAGTATTCATCTTTTGTCACGATGGCCTCATGAGCGTTTTTCTGCGATGATCCACTTATCCTCCGGGAGCGTCCGAACAGATGGTAGTATTCACATCAATTTTCTTTCTTCTCCCCATAACCAGCGCACCAGTGTATTCATACCGTCTAAGGATTCTCCACACGATTGCCGCGTTCCATAACATTTCACTGTCCGGGGCAATAATAGGATTGCTGCCCATCAGCAGATTCTTTCGTTTCGCATACAATCCCGGCGTAGGAAGATTTAATTCGTTCATGCCGTAGGCGATCTGCGTTGTATTGCGGCCGGACAATGCTAATTCAAATACTTTTTTTCACGCAGGGTGCTGCCTCCGGGTCAATCTCCCACCGCTGCCCACCTTTCTTGTTCCACACATATCCAAAAGGAACATTCGTGCAGGTGGCTTTCCCATTCTTCCAGTTCGTTTCCAGAGCAGCCCGAATCTTTTTCGCAATATCCCGGCTATACATATTATTCACCAGATTGCTGACCGCCACTTCGATTCCCGGCGTTCCGTTGTTCAGTTTCATGCTGTCAAAAGAATTATTCACAGCAATAAACCGAACTCCCATCAACGGAAAAAAATCTGTTCAATGTAATCGCCAACACCGATATAGTCACGACCAAGGCGGGATAAATCCTTTACCACGATGACTTTTATATCGCCCTGCTTCAAATCCACGACCATTTTCTGAAAAGCCGGACGATTAAAATTTGTTCCAGTATAGCCATCATCCACATATTCTACAATCTCGCCAAATAAATCTTCCTGCTTCCCAATGTAATCGTGGAGCAGCATCCGTTGGTTCTCAATGCTGTTACTTTCATCCTTGCTGCCCTTTTTTCAAATCTCCGTCTGCCAATGATAAGCGGAGATAGATTGCAATTTTATCATTCATTCTGAACCTCCGACATGATTGCAAGCACTTCCTGATAGGGGTCGCTACACTTAAATTCGACCTCCACAGAATTGTCCATTCCTACATAGATTCTCTTGATAAGTTCATGCACCAGTTCTTCATCAAATTCATTTTGATTCAGAATCCCGCGCATCCGCTCCATCTGCGCATCGCAGATTTTGGATTCTCTTTTCCAGCTCCAATGCGCGCTGACGCTGCTTTTGCAGTTCATGTTCCAACCGCTGCTTTTCTGCTATGTAGTGTTCCTTTAGCTGACTATATTCATCTTCGTCCAGAATTTCAGCTTTATAGTCCTCATATAAGCGCAACCGCCGTTCTTCGGCTTCCTGAATCCGAAACAGGATAGAGTTTTCTTTCATCTTGATGGAACGGCAGAATCCAGATTGCTGCCGCGCATCATGTCTTTTACCAGCTTTTTTCTTCTTCACACATGGTAGACACCAGATGATGAATCTGATCCATCGCCACCATCATCAGCATTTTCTCCGGCACCGCATGATAGGCGCAGGGAGTCGTGTTCTTCTTTCTTTTGCAAATGAACACTCCATAGTGCGTTTCTTTCACCGTACCATGCACTCTCCGTTCAAACGTCATGTTGCGTCTGCAACAGCCACAGTAAACCATTCCTGAGAGATGGTTATAACACTTTTCTCTGGTTGCCCTTGGAACGAGCCATCGCCATTTCCCGTTTTTCCTTATTCTGTTCCCGCCGTGCCTGCACTTTTTCAAAATCCGATTTCAGAATGATTGCTTCATGCGCGTTTTCAACAATATGCCATTCCTTCTTTTTCCACTGGATGGAGGCCAATCCCTTTGTATGATGCAGTTTGCGTTTTTCCAGATACCAGTTCTCCAATATAGGCACTGCTGTTTAAAATACGAAGAACCGTACTGGGGTGCCATTTATTATAGGTAGGGTCATCTCCCTCATGTAATTTGCGATTCAGCCGTTCGTTCGGCCTTGCTACTTCTAAAAATTCCAACCTGCGGGCAATTTCGTTTGTACTCACTCCTGCAAGATACCATCGATAGATCAGCTTGACCCACTTCGCATCCTCAGTCGCTTCAAACTTATTTCCCTGTTGGTTCAACTGATAGCCATACGGTGTACACCACGATGTAGGGATTCCCTTCTCGCGGCGCATCTGGTAACTAAGGCTTGATTTTCTTTGAAATGTCCTTCGCGTACAAGCTGTTTACCATGTTCTTGATGGGAACCGCAAGACTATCCACATCCGACTGCCGGATGTTGTCAAAATCATCGTTGATGGCGATAAAACGAACATGGAGCATCGGGAAAATAGTTTCCAGATAGCTTCCCGTTTCGATATAGTCACGACCAAATCGAGATAAGTCCTTCACTACGATGCACTGAATTTTGCCTGTCCGTATATCCTGCATCATACGCTCAAATTCTGGTCGGTCAAAACGTGTTCCCGTAAAACCATTGTCTGCATAGGTATCGGTCAGCGTCAGTTCCGGGTTTTCCCTGATATAATTATGAATTTGCAAAATCTGTGTGTGCAGGGAATCTTCTGTTTCATGCCCGCCGTTCTCAACCGACAGCCGCGCATACGCTGCCGTGCGCAGAAGTTCTTTTTTTCGTTTTGCTGTACGGCCTCCTGCACAGCAGCCTGCGGCATCATATTCTTTCTACTCTTTCTTGCCATTACAATCTTCCTCTCCGTTGTTCAGCCATTCCTCCGGGAAGAATCTCTTCCACTCACTTTCTTGTAGGATCACTTCTACCTGTTCAAAATCTACGATCCATACATGGTCAAGCCATTCTTTAAGATGTGTGCGCTCCAATTTTTCAGGAATTGAAATCGCTCGGAACTTCATCAACCAGGGATTTCCATGGCTAAATGCTTTTTGTATGTCATTAACAGCCAGCATTACTTTTTTAAAAGCCGCTTCCTGCTTCTGGACCGCCACCTGATACTGATGTTCATACTCCTCTACCTGTTCTAGTAAAATTGATCCCTGCTCGTATTGCCGATAAACTGCTATTCGTTCATCGTCCTTGGCCATCAAGCGCGCAACGATCTCATTTGCTTTTTTCTGTACTGCAACAGTCCAGCATCCATGCACTGCTTGACTTTCTCAGGATTCAAGTCCAGCACCTTATCAATATGCGCAGCTTGCATTTTTCCTTTTCCCAAAGCTGAAAGAATCTCTCGAAAGATTTTCTCGCTTTCGATGAAAGGGGCTTTTCCAGAGAAGCATCTATACCCCTTGTCAAACGAATAGATTTGCTGGCTTTCATCTTCTGATGTTCTGCACAGCAGACCTTTTCCACTTTCCTTGTCATAGATTTTTTTTTTGAAGAGCAGATTTGGGTTTTTTTCGAGCCTTTTTCCTCGAAGGCAACCTCGTAGATTCCAACTTTTTCTGAGCTTTCTGAAATTCCGTCTTTGGAACAATCGCCGGAACTTCCAATTCTCGCTTTGCCTTTGCCAGCGTCAGCGTACACTTTCCGATATAGAGTGGATTTTTCAAAATCAAGCGAATTGTTGAATCCTGCCACTTGATTTTTTGTTCTTGATCTTTTTTTTCTTTGCCATCTGGATTTGTGGAGATGGAACGCCCTGTGCATCCAATGCTCTTGCGATTTCCGGGATTTTCATATCTTCCAGATACATCTGAAAAATCAGCTTTACAACCTGTGCGCTTTCAGGATTAAGAACAAGGCTTCTGCAATCTTCCGACAGCGCATAACCATATTTAGCCTGTCGATGGGTCAATGTACCTTCTTCAAAGTGATTCTGGCGATTGGTAATAAATTCCGAACGAATCTTATCAATGGTCTTTCCATTGAAATACTCTGCAACCTCTTCGGCAGTTTTGTCTATGCTGCAAAAGTCATCTTCCACAACTGCAAATTGGATACCAAGCGGATAGAACGTCCTCTGCAGTGCTTCAATGGCAAACGGAAGGGTTCTTCCACAGCGGAAGATAGAATCCACAACAACTGCATCAAATTTCCGCGCCATCCCATCCTGTACCAATTTGTCAAAGCCCTCTGTGGCTTCTGCTGTTCTCTCTGCGGTCACTGTATTTTTTCGGATACGCTGCACCCGCGCTTTTTTAGATACCGCGCAATGCGCTCATTCTGTTCTGCAATCGTATTGGATGGATTTTCTTCTCCGATCCTGCTGGGAAATCGACCTTGTATAACTGACCCATTTCATTCCTCTGCCACCTCATTTCCATGATGTGCTTGATATTCCATAAATTTTTCTGTGATACTGTGCAGTTCATCCTCGAAGCAGAAATGAATTTCAATCTCTGTTTTGCTATGAACATCTATGTGGTCGATCAGTTCCACCACGACCCTGCGTTCGAGCGTTTTGATATGTTCGTATTGCTTAAATTCTTCCAACCAAGTAGGAAGCAGTGTGTCGTGCTTTAATGCCTCCTGCTTCTTTTCGCGGATTTCCTGAATCTTATCCTGTGCCTCTTTTATCTTCTGCGCAAAGCGAGTATTCATTTCTCCGTACTCTTCCCGACTGACAACATCATCGCATAAGTCCTGATACAGACGGATTTTTAAATTACTGTACCGTTCTAATTCAGCTTCCAGTGCAGTGATCTGGCTGTCCAGAATCTTTATGCCAATCTGTTCGCCGCTTGCCAACTCTGCATTGGAGAGTACCTTTTCCGCTTCTACAAGAAGTGTCACTTGATGCCGGATCGCAGCCAGAACACTTTCCGTCAACTTCTCACTGTTTATCATGTGCGGTGTGCAGCCGCCGCCATTCTTATAGGTAGAGCAGTGATAGTATTGATACTTCTTTCCGTTTTTTCGTCACCGTGCGGCGAATCATATTCTGCCCGCAGTCTGCACATCGCAGAAAACCTGATAATGGATAAACTGTTGTCTGCGATGGTGCGGTACGAGTGTCCAGTTCCAACAACTGTTGTACTTGCTGGAACTCGCCTTTGCTGATAATGGCATCATGCGCATCTTCCACCCGAATCCAGTTTTCACTTCCAACATCATGGCTCTTTTTTACTTTGTAATTGATTTTCCTGCGTTTACCCTGAATCAATGTTCCCGTATAAGATTCATTTTTCAAAAATACGATTGACAGAAACCACTGTCCACTTCTGATTCAGCCCAGCCTGAAAACCGCAGGTATAGTTGAATCCATTGGCTCTCTTATACTCGTTCGGCGGCAGGACACCCAGTTCGTTCAAGTGACTGGCAATGCGCTGTGAACTCATTCCGTTCAATTTCTGCTTGAATATTTCCTGCACAATGCCCGCAGCGTATTCATCTATAATCAGATGATTCTTGTCTTTCGGGTCTTTTCTGATACCCATATCCTGCAAAGCTGCCAATGAACTGACCTTCTTTCCGTTTCACATCCAAGTGGCTTCTGACACGCATCGAAATGTCACGGCAATAGGTATCGTTGATAAGATTGTTGAACGGAATCAGAATACGGCCCTTATCATCGTTTTCTTCCGCACTATCATAATGATCGTTGATGGCGATGAACCGGACTCCCATAAATGGAAAGATTCTTTCCAGATAACGTCCTGTTTCAATGTAGTTTCTGCCGAAGCGAGATAAATCCTTGACGATGATGCAGTTGACGTTCCTTTTTCTCAATGTCCTGCATCATCCGTTTGAAATCCGGGCGTTCAAAAATTCGTACCACTGTATCCATCGTCTACATACTCATCGATCTTGTGCAGTTCCGGGTGCTTACCCATGTAATCGTTCAGCAACGCTCTTTGATTTTTTATGCTGTTGCTCTCCTGCTGGTCGCCATCCGAACGCGACAATCGAAGATATGTGGCACAGTTGTATTTTTCATTTTCCTGAAAAAACATAAAAAGCCGATAACCTCTAATCTATTTGTCGTTCTGACAATAAACCAAGAAATTATCGGCTTTATTAGCATATTCTGTTTTGACCCAAAGCCATTATCTCATATTTCGCGGTTTATGTCAACGCTTTAATGTGCTAAAGTGCAAATTTTCTTCTACTTTCTTCTTTTTTTATTTCCGATGTGTCCTTGCGCATTTTTTCAGCGTGTCCTCCAATCGGTTCTCTCCGGCAAAACTGATCTTTACTACCATGCCCTTGTCGAGATAGCAATAAGGGTTCTTGATCTGCGAAATGAAATCGACCATCCGCTCCCGCTGCGACAAGTCTTTTCTAATTTCCACTTCGTTGATGTCTACCAGTTCCTTGCGGTTCACATTACGGAGATCGGTCTGTGCCATCTGGCGCAGGCTTTCCATGGTGTGATAGGTTCGTGCAGTTGTTTCGGTCATTCACTCATTCCTTTCTGTTTTTGGGGTGGTGTGTCAGCCTCTTTCACTTATAGAATTGGAGAAAGGCCATTTCGCAAGGTATTTCAAAAAATTTTTTGTCTTTTTTCAAAAACACCTTGCGAAACACGCTCTGCCCGATTCTAAAGATAGAAGAACCCGAAAATGCGTAAAGGCAACGGCTTCACCGTAAGTAGGGGCAAGATTCGCCTGGAGTAACTCAAAATTCACTTTCGTAATTTTTCGTTACCGGCAATCTTGATGGGGATTCCGCTTCCCCATTCCCTCGGTACGCACAAAATCTCTGATTTTGGCTATCTGGCTTCCACTAAAGTGGTCGCAGCCGACCGCCTACGGCTTGTCGGGATTTGCTTCGCAAATAAATTTGAAGGGAGTTTCTATCTATGGGCAGAAGAAAAAAGTGCGAGCAGATAAAAAGAACAAATAACGTAATGGTACGTTTTACAGATGCAGAGTATGCTTCTATTTCCATTTCTGCTGAACAGGCAGGCTATCCGGTTGCTGTTTATGTCAGGGAAGAGTGCGCTGGACGAACACATAGAAGTCCACTACAATATCACTGCCGAACTTCCCGAACTTCAAAAAACTGATTGCCGAGTATTCTGCCATCGGTAACAACCTGAATCAGATTGCCCAATTCTTCCACTCTGGCGGTTTCCACTCCAAATCAATGCAGGACGAAATCAACCGCCACCTCACTGCATTATGGCAGCTTCGGCAAGAAGCAATCAAACTAGGGGGAACCTATCATGGCCGTGTTAAAACACATCGCAATAAAAAACGCTGATTACAGTGCGGCAGTCTGCTATTTGAAATATCAGCATGATGAACGACACTTAAAACCGCTCCTTGATGAAAATGGGAGCATGATGCTCCGCAGCGAATTTCACATGAATGGAGTAAACTGCAATCCCGACACCTTTGATCTTGAATGCGAAATGCTCAATGACCAGTATCGAAAAAACTACCGATACGATGAAGTCAAGTCCCATCACTATATCATCAGTTTTGATCCGCGCGATAAAGACGAACACAATCTTACTGGCGAGAAAGCACAAACCCTGGGACTTGAATTTGTGAAGAATCATCTTCCCGGACATCAAGCATTGGTCTGTACTCACACGGATGGACATAATGGCAGTGGCAACATCCATGTTCATATCATAATCAACAGCTTACGGAAACTGGACATAGAGCCACAGTCATACACCACACGCAGCATTGACTGCAAAAAGCAGGATACAAACATCACCTGACAAAAGATTATCTAAAATACTTACAGCAAGAACTTATGAATCTATGCCAGCGTGAAAATCTGTATCAGGTCGATCTTCTCTCTCCGGCTCAACGTAAAATCACTGAAGCTGAATACTGGTTGCAAAAGCGAGGGCAGAAAGAGCTGGAAGATATAAACGAACAGATCATTGCTGATGGCATGAATCCAATGGAAACAACATTTCAGACTCGTAAGCAGTTTGTTCGGAATGCCGTTTCAGAGATTTCTTCCTCCGCAATTTCGTTTGAAGATTTTCAAAGCCAGTTATTTGAAAAGTATAAGATTCATGTGAAAGAAAATCGGGGAAGATATAGCTATCTGCATCCAGAGCGAGAGAAGTACATTTCTGGTCGCTCTTTAGGCACAAATTTTGATAAAGATTATTTGCTCAATCTTTTTTTGAAGCTAATGCACTTGCTGCTGAGCAAGAAGAAAAGCAACGACAGACCATGCCCGATTACCATGCAGACCCGATTGCCATTCTCTTCATTCGCTCTGATCTGCGTCTTGTTGTGGACTTGCAGAACTGTATTAAGGCTCAACAGAGCAGAGCTTATGCTCAAAAAGTCAAAATTTTCAATCTTCAGCAGATGGCAAAGACCGTAGCTTACATTCAGGAAAACGGATTCGATACCAGAGAAAAAATTTACAGACAACCTACGATAGCATCACATTACAGATGCACGATGCACGGCAAAAGACAAAGGACACCGAAACACAAATCAAATCTGTGAATGAGCAAATCCACTATCTGGGTCAGTATCTTTCCACAAAATCCACCTACAATGAATTTTTTGAAAGCTCGCTTCAAAGGAAAATTTCGCAAAGGATCACGCTGATGAAATTGAGAAGCACGAAAAAGCCGTCCAGATTCTGAAAGCACAAAATCCAGACGACTCACTTCCGAAGATGAAAGATTTGAAGCTTGAAAAAGAACGGTTGCTTGCCTTGAAAGCGGCTCAGTACGACACCTATACCTATTATAAAGATTATCAGAAAGAATTACGAACAGCCTGCGCCAATGTTGACAACATCTTGGGGCAGCACCACATTCGAGATCACACTCAGCGAACAGAACAGACCCTTTAAGCAAAAAAAGAGCCACCATACGCTACCCTTTTTTTGTTGGGTAAGCCTATGGTGGCTCTTGCACTATTTTCAGTCTTTAAGCGTCCCTGTATTTCAAGAAACCATTTTGTAATTCCACAAAGCGATCCTGAAATATTTCTTCCAACGCCTGTTTGCAGGGAACCCTCTGCATCCGGGCAACAACAGATCACTTCCTGTTCCGTTCAATATCAGCCGACTGCTCTTGGCTACTCTTTTGCTTTTCCCGTGCCATCTGCCTGATTCGCAATTTATCAAGAACGGATTCCCGTCCGTTGATTATGCGGGGCTTAGGGAGATTGTTGGCACAGCCATCAATCATATTGTAGTTCTGTTCCGTAGTTGATTCTACGGCCCGAACATATTCCCCCGTTCTCATAGAACTTCTGATAATGTTCCATCTGGTGTAGTGACGGCTTCTGGTTCATCGGCTTTTCCATCAGCGGTGGATGCAGATAATCCAGAATCTTTTTTCTGGCATCCTCATCCAACCCTTTTCGGATTTCAGTGGAAACCAGTTTGCCAGAAGCATCTACAATCACGTTCGGTGCTTTTTTCCTTATAGACTTCATGCTGCATCAGAAAAAAAGTGCTGGCTTTCTACTACGCATTCTTCGGTTGCCATCCACGTTCCAGCACATCCATCTATAAAAAGATTTTTCGTGTCAAGTGTAACCAGAATGCCAGAACTACTACTGCGGATAAAGCCAGCAACCACAACAAAGGGAGTCCTTATCCACAAAAATACGCCGTGATTTCTCCCTGTTGGTTTATGACAATCACATCACCGACACCAAATGGACGGCCACGGAAATTCTTCGGTCGATGCTCTTCCAACCGTTTCCGAATCATCTCTGGTGTGTCCGATGTAAACAACTTTGTAAAATACGCCTGCTGATAATTTTGTACGATCACCTGAAAATGATGTTCCGTCAAATACTGATATGAACGTGACCGATACGCAGCAAGTTCTGCACTTTCTTTCAGCTGATAGACCGCATACTGATTGATATTCATTTTGCCACCACATCCTGAAGATACGGTTTAAGGTCAAGCTCTGAAAATTCCATGTCCGAAATAGAGCGCATCTTTTTTTTCATGGTCGATGCTACCAGCGAAAAAACTTCAACATCGTCCTCGACAAACGGAACAACTTCCTCGATATATCTCATGGTTTCCGTCCGTGTCGGCTGCTCAAACATTGCCATAACCATCATCTCATCTGCATTAAACTTCACCTTGCTCACAGTTCCATTTCTCCTTTTTCTTCTTTGCCTTCTTCGGTTTTTCCTGTTCCTGATTGGACTGCTGTTCCTGCGCCTTTTTGCGGTTCTTCAACGCTTCACGAACAGACTGCCGGGTGCTGGGGCGTTCCTCTAACTCCTTGCTTGCCTGCCGCTTTTCCAAAAAGCGTTTTCATATCCGAAATTGCTTTCTGCACCAGCGGACTTTCCCGGTAATGCTGGATATGGTTGACGATTTCTGCCTGCACTTCTCCACCTACCATCAGGTCAAACATTCCCGAATAGATGCTTCCATCCTCAAGGGAAAAGCCAATGCTCTTGATTCCCTTCATCCGCTCTGCCGGAATCTTATCGTAGACTTCCAATGCCTGCTCCAAGGTCAGATTGTCATGGAACTCACCCATCACTGGGAACTCTGCACACTCTGCCACATAAAAGCTGATGCTTGCTTCTGGCGCAGGCTTCTCTGCCGCCAGCTTTTCTTTCATCGCTTCTGCCCGCTGTGTTTCTGCACGGTAGGACTGTTCCTGAAGATATTCAGCGCTAATCACACCGCACTCAGAAACGCTGTGTCCGTGTTCTGCCAGAACTTCTTCCATCACTTCCTGCACGGGTCTGTACTCGTCTGTTTCAACAATGCCACCGTCCATTACTGTGAAGTCCTTACTATATAAGGTATAGTCGTAGCCGTCCTCGCTGGTCTGGATGTGAAAATAGCCAATCGTTGATCTCATAGGCTACCGCCACATCCTGCACTTTCAATGCTTCTGCCACCAGTGCGACCACATGGTTCTGGATGTACGGATTATCCCAGCCCGGAACTTTCTTTGTAGTCCTCTACGATCGTGTCGATACCGTTCTTGCACTGCACACAATGTCCAGACTGCCCGGAAGTGGGTCAGGCGTTTTCTCTAAGCCAAGGGCTTTTTAGATGAAAATTCGGAACCTGTTGATAGCAGGACATTGCATCATCGAGATCCCCGAACTTCTCAATTTGCATCGGATTGGTCTGCAAATCTGTCACAACATAGAACTGCTGCACAAAAGGCTTTTTCCGGCTCCCTCTGCTGTTCAGCCTCAAGTTCTTTGCGGTACATATCCACAAATCCGTTCAGCACAGCCGGGTGACTGCGCACGATCCAGTCAGGACGAATGTTGTTACCGCGTTCTCCTTTACAGGTGGTCTCTGCCCATTCCTTATTGCTGTGCGAATACCGTCCCGTCGTGATTGTTATAATTCAGCGTATACGCCAGAATATAGCCCATACGCTCCATGCCGAACTGTTCAACGACGGATTTCGTAGCATCGTCTGCAAGGTGCATTCCATCGAAATTGTCTGCAATCGCTTCTTCAATGGCATTTCTGCAATCTTCATTGAGCTGTCTGGAAATGCGGTACAAATCCACCTCGCCATTCTCTGCTGCATAGGCAAAAGATTCGTAATAAACCGGAACATCCGAATTATCCGTGCGGCTTTCCTCTGCCACAGGCACAGCCTGTTCTTTTTTTTGTGAAGTCGGATTCTTTTTCTGCAAAATACTCCTTTACGGCATCCTGAAAGTCCTCAGCAAAGCCGTTCCACAAATCTTCTGCCACCAGTTTTCCCTGCTCATTGACCGCAACGCAGGCAGCTTCATCCCCGTATTCCTCATGCTCCAGCAGGAAGAACTTCTCGCCACCGACCTCCGTTTCATCAATCGCATACCATGTACCAACATGACCCCTCAACTGCAATCTGGTCGGAGTCACCGTGTATTAAGCCATCCTTTTTATGCTCTTGTTCTTCCATAAACTCCCGTACAGTCAGCAATCCACCCGTGAAGTTCAGCCCTTCCTCGCCCAGTTCCAGCCGACCGCCTGCGCCAAGGTCAAGTTCTTCTGCCATCAGAACAGATGCCGCATGGTTTACGATCACTGTTTTCTCCACCAGAATCGGCTGTCCCGGATCATAGTCCGACCCGCGCAGGTCATAGCGGTACAATCCATCCGGCACATCCTCATCCCGCAGTCTGCTGTTGCTGAAAAGACCGGGCTTATCAAAGATTTCAATTTCCTGCAACTGTTCATCCAGAATCGTTTCTTTCTTCAAATCCATCTTTCTTTCCTTGAAAAAATCCGGCAACTCTGCAAAGCCGATGCTATCCACATAGCAGGCTTTGATCGACTTGCCATCGTTCAGCACCACAACATCACTGACGGAAAGCGAATGCCCGGTAAAAATCCGTTGGACGCTGGATATTGAAGCGTTCGTAAATGGCTTCAAGTGTATCTTTTTCCGTAAGAGGCTCGGTATAGACCAGCTCATAGTCTGCACGGTTCACTTCCATCCCATGCCGTTTTACAAAGTCCAGATTCATAAAGCGATAGTCGTGTTCCGGGTCACGGGCAGTGATCTGGTAGATGCCAAACTGCTTTTCACTGCCGGAAAGCAGCTTCTGCTCCTTGACCAACGCATCCAGCCGGGTTATCAGCTCTGCCGCCTTTTCTGCGGACTCTCCCTCTGCTTCCTCCACTGCAACTTGCAGCCATTCCCGGATCGGCTGAATATCCCCAGCCTGAATCTGTTCTTTCAGTGCTTCAACTGCCTGTTCCCGATCCTCCACGCTATCTTTATAGTGGTAGAAATCGAAGTCAAAGGCGAAATTATCAAGGTCTGCCGCCAGCTTTTCAACGGGTGTTTTTTCGCTGTTTTCCATTGCTTTCTGCTTGTCCTTTTCCAAAATCTTCCTGGGCAATCTGGAAATAGTCACTTCCCCCGCTCGATTTCTTCACGCCCTGTGACAAGAACCGGCCATGGACTAACGCGGATAAGATAAATCTGCTTGCCCTCATCAAACAGGCGCAGAGCCTGCTCCCGGCTTATCACCGTCAGTGCAGCGTCCGGGCGGGCATACTCATCTTCCAGATACTCTTCGTTCTTTTCCAGCAAAATTGCACTCCATGCGTCTGCCTTGATTCCGAAGATGCCATCATGCTGTTCGATCTCTTCCTGACTGGCGAAATCTCCTGCCGTGCCATCCTGAAACAGCGGGTAAATCCGTTCGCCCAGCCGATGCCACTCCCGTGCGCCTTCCTTTGTCAGCGGCAGAACATCATCTTTCAGATACCCATATTCGTGCATTTCCGAAAGACCGATCATGCCATCCGGCAGATTTTTCGATCTTCTCCTCTGCTTCCCACATCAGGCGATTGATTTCTTCCGTGTTTTCAGCCGCAACCGCAGCAGCCGCCAGATTGTTGGCAAGTTCTTCCGTTGCCGCCCGGTCATCCAGCTTGTAAGCAAAGTTTACAATGAGATTTCGCTGGCTGTTGTCAAAAACGGTTTTGTCCCGTTCCTTGTCCGCAATCAGCTTTTCAGCATATTCCATCGCCGTCATGCGCTCCACACTCCTTTCTGCCACCGCCGTTTCCAGTTTTTCAAGAAAAAATCAGCAGCGGTCAATCGAATCGTATCCATCGAATCTTTCAATTCTTTCAGTTCCTTGCCGCTTGCCCAGCTTGCTACATACGGGAACGAGTAGTCCGAAGTATCAATGCCAAGTGCCGAGCAAACCGTAAATGCAATGCTTTCCGCTTCTGTTTCTTTGGTAAGCTGATCTTTTTCCTCGCCGCGCTGTTTCATCTGGTCGCTGTCATGCAGCATGGCATGAGCAACCTCATGGATCATCGTCTTGATGGTCTGGCTCTCACCCATATCGGCACGAACACAGATTTCTTTGTCCATGTGGCTGTAATAACCTTTTGCGTTGCCCTCGATCTCTCCAAAACGAATTGGCACAGGAGATACCTGTTCGATTGCCTCTTTCAGCAGGGTATAATCCTTGACACGGGCAGTCAGTTCATTCACTTCCAGCGTAGGCAGCGGTTCTCCGTCTGTCTGGGCATAATCGAAAACCGTTGTTACCCGGAACCGGGGAATCACCCTCTCCACCACTTCGATTTCCGGCTCCCCGCTCTCATTCAGCACCGTAAGTCCGGTGTCCTTGTCGATTTTCTCCCTCTCTTCCCGTTCCTTTACCGGGGCAGGCGCGATGATCTGGATGCCCTTTTCACCCTTTTTCACATAGCGGTTAAACTTATTTTTCCAGGCATTGTACCCAGCCACCAACGTAGCATCTGGACGCTGCATTGCGATCAGCAACGTATTATTGAAGCTGTAATTGTGGAATTTCGACATTGTAAGCAGGTACTTCGTATACATTTCCGAAGTAAAAATGTCCTTTACGCCCTGTTCCAACCGTTCCGTGATTTCTTTGAGCTGGTCTGCCCGCTTATCTGCCATTCATGCCCTCCTTTACAAAAATCTGCCCCATCAGATTCCCTTTCGGAGATCTGACGGGGCATTCTCAGTTATAGTTCCATATCGTGACTTTTTTCTTTTTCTGCGGTTTCGGCTCTGCCATGCGTTCTGCCTGCTTTTCGTGAAGCTGTGCAAGGATCGACGGACGTTTTACGCTGTCTGCACTCCGCTCAATCTCACGTTTCGGCGCAGGAAGTTCGCTATCCGTTACTTCCTCATCCATGCCAAGAGCCGCATCATCCCCCTTTTCGTCCATATCCAGCAGGGCATTCAATTCTGCAAGCCGTGCAGATTTTTTTCGTTTAATTCCGCCTCCTGCGGGAACGGACGCTGCACTTCTTCCTTTGCTTCTGCCAACTGCTGCTGTAAGGTTTCCAATCTGCGCTCCACCTGCGGCAGTGTCTTTTCGATAGATGCCAGCGCATTGAGAATACGCTGGATATTGCCAGCCGGATCACTGCCAAGTTCAATCGTATAACTGCTCTGCCGCTTGATGGTCAGCTTGAATGTCTGGGCGAACGCATCAAACCGGGAACTGATTGCAAACCCTCCCAAATCTGCGATTTGCCCCTCTGTCTTAGCAATCTTCATTGCGGCACAGGCGGCAAGAATTGCCGAGCCTGCTTCCTTGCGGTCGGTATAAACCCTGTCCTCCACCGTGATGGAGAACTTCTCCTTGTCCTGTTCCAGCAACGGCTTTGCCACTGCAAGGTCAGCTTTCAGACCTGCTATGCGCTCTTTCGCTGCCGTGATTTCTGCCGGATACCGCCGTGCAATATCCGATTCAGGCTGTAAATCTGGCTGGTGTGGTTGGCCCTGCATCAGCTTCAGCTTGCTGACCTGAATATCCAAATCCATCTTTTTTCCTTGATGTAGGGATTTCCCGTTGCCAATGCTTTGATTTCTGCATAGGTCAGCGCGGTATCGTCCACATCATCGCAGGCACGAACAGGAGATTTCGAGGTCATGATCTGCGAGATGAACTTCTGTTTATTTTCCAGAATTTGCCACATATACGAATCGAACGTATTCTCTGTGACGTAACGGAAAATCTTCACTTTCTGGTTGCGGTTTCCCTGACGAAGAATGCGTCCTTCCTGCTGTTCCAGATCAGAGGGCTTCCACGGGCAGTCCAGATGATGCAGGGCGATCAGTCTGTCCTGAATGTTTGTACCAGCACCAAGTTTCGGGGGTCGAACCAAGCAGGATACGCACCTGACCGGAGCGCACCTTTGCAAACAGTTCTGCCTTTTTTTGTTTCGGTATTTGCCTCATGGATAAAAAAGCAATCTCCTCACGGGGATTCCCTTTGCCACCAGTTTTTCCCGTACATCATCGTACACATTGAATGTTCCGTCTGCTTTCAGGGTCGATAAGTCGCAGAAAATCAACTGGGTGGATTTGTCTGGCGTAGATTCTTCCCATACCCTGATAGGCATTCTCCACGCAGAGGTTGACCTTACTTTCCGGCTCATCCGGCAGCAGGTCATTGATAAGCCGCTGATCCAAGGCCAGCTTTCTGCCGTCGTTCGTGATTTTGAGCATATTATCGGTTCTCGGATCGACATTTCCGTTCCGCACACGCTCTGCACGGTCGGCAAAGCTGCTCACCATTTCCTGCTGCGTTTCACTGGGTTTTAGCACCTCATTGATGTACTCTGCTTCTGGCACAGGCAGATTCAGCATATCTGCCGTCTGTACGTCTGCGGACTCCTTGAACAGTGAAATCAATTCCGGGAGATTGAAAAACCGGGCGAACCGCGTCTTTGCACGGTAGCCCGTTCCCTCTGGGGACAATTCGATTGCCGTTACGGTTTCGCCAAACGAAGCCGCCCAGCTATCAAAATGTCCAAGATGAAGTTTCTGTAAGGTGTCATACTGCAAGTAGCGCATAATGGTGTACAGCTCCACCATGCTGTTCGACACAAGGTGTGCCTGTTGCAAAGGTCACGCCCTTGCCGCCCGTGATCTCATCGAGATACTGGCATTTTGCAAACATATCCGAGGATTTCTGCGCATCGGTCTGAGCAATACCAGCGATATTCCGCATTTTTGTGTAGAGGAACATATTTTTATAGAAATGGCTCTCGTCTACAAACAGGCGGTCAACACCAAGCTGCTCAAATGTGACTACATCATCCTTGCGGCTCTGGTCGTTCAACTTCTGGAGTTTTGCCTGCAAGGTTTTCTTCGTTTTCTCCATCTGCTTGACCGTGAAACTCTTGCCATCGTCCTCTGCCTTTGCTTCTGCAATCGCAAAGGTGATGTCCTGAATCTGCCGCTCGATCATGGATTTCTGCCGTTCCGGGGAAAGCGGAATCCGCTCAAACTGCGAATGCCCGATGATGATAGCATCGTAATCACCTGTGGCGATTCGGGAACAGAACTTTTTCCGGTTGGCTGGCTCAAAATCCTTTTTCGTTGCCACCAGCACATTGGCATTCGGATACAGCCGCAGGAAATCCGCGCCCCACTGCTCCGTCAGATGGTTCGGCACAACATAAAAGATTCTTCTGCGCCAGACCCAGACGGCGGCTTTCCATGCCGGCAGCGATCATCTGGAAGGTCTTGCCAGCACCCACACAATGCGCCAGTAGCGTATTATTGCCATACAGGATATGCGCCACTGCATTTTTTCTGGTGCGGCATCAGGCTGATTTCCGGGGTCATGCCCACGAACTTGATGTGACTGCCATCGTATTCACGGGGACGAATCGCATTGAACCGCTCATTGTAGACCTTGCAAAGTTCCTCTCTGCGGTCTAAATCCTTGAAAATCCACTGCTTGAACGCATCCCGAATCGCTTCCTGTGCCTGCTGCGCAAGCATGGTTTTTTTTGTTCAGCACTCTCCTTTCTTTTCCATCCTCATAGATGGTATCGTAAATTTTGGTATCCCGGAGATTCAGCGCATCTTCCAGCAGTCGATAGCCGTTGACCCGCATTGTGCCATAGGTGTTCGTCACACGGGGATTACTCCGGTCAAGCGACTTGCCGCTGATATTCCATGCACCGCTGATCTCCGAATAGGTTGCCTTGATGGAACTTCCGATATAGTAACTCGGCGTTTTGAACACCCGCTCCATGAAGTCCGTAATGTACTCTGCCTTGATCCAGTTTGCACCAAGCCGCACTTCAATCTCCGAAGCATTCAAATCTTTCGGCTGTACCCGCTTGAGATACTCGACATTGACCTGATACTCCGGGTGGTTTGCAGCAAAGGTTTCTGCCGTTGCCAGCTTTTCCCGGACGTTGCCGGACAGGTATTCGTCCGCCGTCACCCACGCCTGTGTGACAGGATTTCGGGAAGATAACACCTGCCAGTTCTTCGGTCACTTCCTGCTCTGTCTTTCCGCAAAGTTCTGCCATAAACGGCACATCGACCTTTGCTTTTTCTCCAATGGAGAGTGCCAGGGCTTCACTCGGGTATCCACAGAGGTGACGGGTTCCGGCTTGCGAATAGTGCGTTTCGTGAAAATATCTGCCAGCCGCTTGAGGTTTTTATCCTCGTCCAGAATCTCAAGAGATGCCAGCAGACAATAGCTGCTATCCTGCCGGAATGCCCGTTTGTTGGCGGTGCTGTTGATCAGACCATACTGCGCTGTGAACCGCTTATACTGGTCTTTCAGCTTTCCTTGCAGCAGTTCCACTTCGGCATCCGTACCATCGTGCAACTGGCAGTCCAGCAATTTCTGTGTGGTTTCCCGCAGGGCAATCATCCCCAGCACACGCTCTGCCGTGACCGCAGGCAGGTCAACCTTGTTCATATAGGAGTTTTCACGGTAATAGACCTGTCCGTCCACATTGGTGTAACTGAAATTCTTCACGTTTGGGTCTGCCGGAAGTGGTTCTGCGTTCTGGTCAAGTTCATCGTCCGTGATTTCCGGCTCAGTGATTTCCGCATGGATGTTCTCAACGGCTGCTTTCAACTGTTGTGCAAGGTCTGCGCCCTCGATGGGCTTGACCGTGGTTTCCTGTTTGCCGTACTGTGTACTTTCAGTCGTGATCTCACCCAGCACCATTTCAGGATGCTGCGCAAAATACTGGTTGATGGGGTATCCCTCCGGCGTTGTGCCAAGGTCTACCCACTCTGCCCGCTCCACTGCCGCCCGGTCACGCTTTTGCAGGAACAAAATGTCAGCTACAACACTTGTGTTCGCATTGCGCTGGAACGCATTGTTTGGCAGGCGAATTGCACCGACCAGATCGGCACGGTTGGCAAGATACTCTCGGACAGAGGAATCCTTTTTATCCATCGTACCGCTGGAAGTGACTACCGCCACCACGCCGCCCGGACGAACAAGGTCAAGACTTTTTGCAATAAAGTAATCATGGATGAGGAAGTTGTGGCGGTCATACCGCTTATCCGGCACTTTGTAATTGCCGAACGGCACATTACCCACCACACAATCAAAGAAACTGTCCGGGAACTGCATTGTTTCAAAGCCCTGCACTGCAATTTTGTTCTTCTGATAAAGCTGCTGTGCAATGCGTCCTGATACGTTGTCCAGCTCCACACCATACATCTTGATGTTCTCCATGCTTTCAGGCACAAGACCCATGAAGTTACCAACACCGCAGGACGGTTCCAGTACATTGCCTTTGCTCAGACCCATGTTGGAAAGGGCTTCATACATTGCCTTGATAACCGTAGGCGAAGTGTAGAAAGCATTCAGCGTGGATGCCCGCGCTTCGCTGTACTCATCTGCCGGGAGCAGAGATTTCAGTTCCGCATACTCCTTTGCCCAGTCCGCATTCTTCTCGTCGAACGCCTGCGGAATGCCGCCCCAGCCGACATACCGGGAGAGAACTTCCTGTTCTTCTGCGGTTGCCTGCCGCTGTTCTGCATCCAGCGTTTGCAGCAGCCGGATGGCTTCGATGTTTGCTTTGAATTTTGTCTTGGCTCCTCCTGCGCCGAGATCATCGTCCGTAATACGGAAGTTCATAGGCTCCTGTTTCGGCTGTGCAGGCTGTTCCGTTTCGGCTCCACTGTCCAGCGGAAGGTTGTGCTGCCGCCGTGCATGGTTGACCTCTTCCGGGGTCATAGGCTTACTAGTAAGAGGATTCAAAACATCGTCCACTGCCGAACGATGGATGGCATCTGTCCGGGTCTGCACATCCGCGATCAGCTGCATCTGTTCCGGCGAGAAGTCGGGATTCAGCAGTTCTTCTAACTCGCCGCCCGATTCTGCCACCGAATAGATCACATCCATCTGCTCCGGGGAAAAATCCTCGTAAGCCACACCTGCATTGTGCAGAGCCGTAAAGACCGTAATTTCCACCGCTTCTTCCATCGGCACATCTGCCTGTTCGTACAGATGCCGAATGTACTCCAGCGGTTCCGTTCGGAAAATCGGGTACCGGGCTTCTTTCGCAAGGGTCATGTCCTGCAAGCTGACCGTTCCCTGCTCAAAGTTGACCGAATCCACACACGGAACTCCCGATCGTCCAGTTCGATGATGGTATTAACAGGCAGATATTCCTCTCTGCGGAAGTATTTCGTTTGGGCATGGGTTCCATCTTCCTGCTGGCCGGACAGATAGACGCTCTCCCCCTGTTTCCAGAGCTTCATTGCCTGCGAAACCCACTGTTCACGCGGAAAACCAGATACCTCCACCTTGCCGAGTGCGGTTTCCTTTTCCAACAGCTTGCTGCCAAGAAGTTCTGAAACGCGCTTTGCATCCTCGCCGTAGAACTCAAAGTTGCCGTACTGCTCATAGCCGACCAGAGCATCCGGGTAACGCTCTTTCAGCGCGTTATATTCGTTTACGGCATCCAGCGGCAGGGCTGCAAGGTCGGCTCAACGACCTTTTCTTCCGCTGCATACGGAACCATAATGCCGCACACCCACTGCGGTGCGTCCTTGCTATCCTGATACAGTGCAACGGCATCCCGTCTGTCCGTAATAACGTCCTGATAGGTGCGCTGGAAAATATCTTCTACCAACCAGTCTTTGAAGTTTTCCCAGTTCTGGCTTGCTTCCAGATACAGCGGAGCAGTTTTCGCATTCTGCTCTAACAGCTCGTCAATCTTGTTCCGAAGTTCCTTTTCCGCTTCGTCTGCATCCACATCGCGTTCGCGGAGATACGGATAGATTTCACTCTGCTGCACCGCATCCAGCATGGAATACAGACATTCTTTGTAAACACAGCGACTATCTTTCAATGCAGATTCCTGCCCTGCCAGAAGATAATCATTCAGCGGATTCTTTGCCAGTTCTGCATCATACTGGTTCGGTCGAAGCACCCGCGCCGCCCATGCAGGACGCTCCATATCTTTCAGATAGATCAGAGAATCCGTAACACGTTCGATTTTATAAAGGCGGTCATCTTCCAGATAGAGATAATCCCCGACATTTCTGCTGTACTTTGCCGCCTGCTTCTGGGGTTCTTCAACCACTGCGGTGGTTGAATGCTTTTTTCGATTCCCTGTTCCTGCGCCCAAATATCGAAAAAGCGATATTTGTCCTGTCTCAGAAACAGAAATCTCAACAGCCTTTTTCTTTTCCGGGAAGATCGTGTACGTTCCCTCAACATACTGGTGCAGTTCAGCAAGCGTCTTTGATTTTTCCGCATATTCCGGGAATCCAGCGGCACGGAAAGAAGTGCTGCATCCATCTTTTCCAGAAGCTCTACTGCCTGTTCCGGGTCAGCCAGCATGGTGGGCAGTTTCTTTCTGGCATCCTCATTCAGCAATTCCCGCTTAAATGGACGCTCTACTTCATCGGGCAGACGATGGTAGAAACCGATTACCCGATTTGCCATCTGCTCACGCTCGTAACTCGGCATCCGGCTGTAATCCGCAGGCTTCAGATACAAACTCTGGTCAATGAGCTTTTGCAACTCGTTCAGCCGCCTGGTTCCAGTTCAGCTTTACCAGCGCATCCGGCTTTCCATAGATGCCCCGTGCCAGTTCAAGACCTCTGTCCGTCATAGCTGGCATGGGAATTATCTGCACGGAAAGTGCATGACTGCTGCCGCCCACACCGTATCGGTCTTTCAGAAATGCCGCGCGTTCTGCTTTCTCTGTATGGGTAAGGAAGAAACTGTACGTTGCCAGCCTGCCATCCGAATACGGCCCGCCGCCTGCAAGGAAAGCATTGATCTCATCTTCCGTGATAAAGACTTCCTGCTCATTCCACTGAAAGCCCCTCTCTTGCCTGATACGGCTGGAACGGGAGGGCAAACTTCTGAAACTGTTCGGATACTTTGTCCGGGCGATAGAACGGCATCCGCATCACGCTTTTATCTTCGGCGTAGGCTTCTGCCAGTCCCAAAAGACGTTCGTTCAGGTCAGCCAGAAATTCCGGCTGGTCAATCAACTTTGCAAGTCGTTCTGTAAGTTCCGGGTATCCGCCGGAGAAGATGGACGTATCGGCAAAGACCATCTCTGCCACGCCCTCTGCCATATCGCGTTCCATATAGCTTAGGGCTTCTGCGTGTTCATGCAGAGCATTGCCACGGGCTGCATCCAGGACAGACTTTGGTGCGTACTCTCCCTGCTGCAGAAGCTGATGGATTCTGCAGCTGACATCTTCCCAGGACAGAAATGCTTTTTGTTTTTGGGGTCGTTCCGAACCGTATCTCCAACGGCGATCTGCATACCCAACTCATCGAACCAGACTGCATATTTTGTGCCGCCGATCTCAAAGCCCTTGCCGCCCTCGCCATACTTTTTTTTGACGAAAGCAGTATACTCTTCCGGGGTCTGTTCGGTCATAAAGTTATAGATAAGGCGGAGCTGGCTTTTGCTTCGATTGCTTCCCCGTCCGCAGGATTTCATCCACAACTTCTGCCGGAATCGTGATCTCATCGGCATACTGGGCCTGCATCGGGGCTTCGATTGCCCGAATCTGCTGTTCCACGGTCGGCAGACTGGGCAGAGAAAAAGCAGAGGCAATTTCTTCCTCTGCTTCGCTCAAATCCCTGTTCGGTTGTGTCAGCGGTTAGTTGTACACCAATTCCTTCAGCACGATCTCTTCCGCCATCGCGGTCAGATTGTTCTGATGTGCCACCCATGCCATCTGTTCGGTTTCCTTGTTCGGAGCCGGATACTTCTCGTTCAGGCTCTCGATCAGTTCTTCCATCCGGTTCTCCGCCTGCTCGTCGATCTGCGCCAGATGCTGATTCAGCCTGCCGCTCATCAGCATACTCTGATACCAGTTCTTCTTGTTTTCCCTCAGATAAGTCCTGCGCAGCATCCCGTACTTCCCAATGCTCATCGGCTCGTCCTGTACGGTCAGGTTCGGAAACAGGTAGTCCCCCTTGCGGTGATAAGTCAGTTCCATACGGTTTTCCTCCTTCAGTGATGTTCGTTTCAGTTTCACGCTTTAATGTGTTAAAGTCCGTACTGGTATTATACAAGCTGTCGGCAGTTTTTGCAAGATGTTCTGTGACTTCTTTTCGGTAAATTTTTCTGCATTTCCCGTCCGATGTCACGGAGAACCGCTTCACATTGTTCCGAAAACAGCATTGCCCAGGAACGTCAAAACCGGAAGCTGGTTGAAATCCACAATACGGATAAAATCCTCATCTTCCAAAACTTCCAGCGGTTCCTGTTCGCAGCGTCGGGAAAGGGTATAGAAAATACTGTTGGTCATTAACTCCCGGAAACGGACACGGAGGTTATCTTCATCCAGTCCTTCCAGAAAAGTGTCTGCCACCTCATATTCCAGACCATCCATCGCTTCTTCCAGATTTTCAGCGGTCAACTGCTGTGCCAGTTCCATCAGCGCAGCATTCATGCTGTCCGTCTGCGTCAGAGCATAAGTATCTGCCAGATGGTCGAGGATCATCTGCTGGTGTTCCGAATCATCAATGCGCCAGAGGATCGGCGTTCTGCCGCCCTGCACCAGATGCGTGTCCGCAATGTCGAACACATAGCGCAGCTTTTGCCCGTGGGCTGGCATCGTCCAAAAAAGCGCAATGCCTTTTGCGCCACGGTTTACCCAGCGGTTCATTTTCTTGTTCCAGACTTCCAGCTCTGCACAGGCGGTCGCATCAGGACGCTGAGCATGGATCAGCAGAGTATCTTTGAACGAATAGCGGTACAGCCGTGCCGCCACATCCAGATAGTTCATCCAGTCTTTCGGAGAATTGCTTACCCACCGTGCGTTCTGCTGGGCAAGTTCCCGAATATCGTTAAATTTCGCCAATCGTTCCCTCCTTACTTCTTAGCTGGTGTTTTCGGAAATTCAAGACTGTACTGCGCCCTGCCATTTTCTATTGCCATAACAAGGTCTGCGGCAAAGGTCTTGTCCTTTTTGGCAGAGTAGAAGTCTTTTTGCATAGGTACGTCCTTTCTTCAAAAGGTCAGTTGCCATCTTCTTTGTGAGCGTCTTTTTTCATGCCGGAAAGGTATTTACTTTCTTTCCAGAGGGCAAATTTACAGTCCCGGTCAGAGCAATAGAAATTCAGCTTGCCTTCACAGACGGACTTTCCACATACCGGGCAGTTCCCGATAGATGCCTTATTATAAATAGGTGATTCCTGTACGGTCGGAATTTGCCGGAGGTCTGCCAGCATTCGTTCCAGCAATCCACCGATGCCCTGCATGAAGTCGGCGGGCTTTGTTTCGCCCCGTTCCATCCGCAGCAGTTCATTTTTTCCCACTCAGCGGTCATGCTTGCCGATTTCAGGTAATCCGGGATATTTGCGATTGCCGTAACCCCCTCTGCACTGGGAAGAATCTGCTTGCCTTTGCGTTCCACATAGCCGGAAGATACCAGCTTTTCCAGAATCGCTGCACGGGTCGCAGGTGTTCCCAGTCCTTTCTTTTTCCGTGTCTTTTTTCAAACTCCTTGTTGCCTGCGCTTTCCATTGCAGAAAGCAGGGTGTCTTCGGTAAATGCTTTCGGCGGGGATGTAAAGCCCTGCTTTTTCTCCGCGCTCACCACAGGAATCACCTCGCCCTGTTCCAGTTTCTTTGGGGAATGCCATATCCTTGCTTTTTTTCCTGTTCTGCACACGGAACAGGCATTGCGGTATGTCCCGCCTGCAAGACATTTTTGTATTTTGCAGTGAATTTCCTGTCCTGACAGCATACTGTTACCAAAACATCTTCATAGATGTATGGCGGCTGTACTGCCTGTTGCATCTTCCAGACGATGAGAGCAAAGACCTTTTTCCTTATCCCCGGACAGGCTGCTTGACCCACGCTTGCAGCTTTCCAGTGTCGGCAGAATCGCATGGTGGTCAGTGACCTTTTTGTTATTGACCACCTGCTTTTTACTCCATCTGCTTCGCCGTCATAGTGTTTGAGCAAATCTGCCATGGTCTGCTGCATATCTTCCGTGATGTACTGGCTGTCCGTTCGCGGGTATGTCACCAGCTTTTCTTCGTACAATTCCTGTACGATCTTCAAAGTCTGACTGGCGGTAAAACCATAATAGCGGTTAGCTTCTCGCTGCAAGGTCGTTAAGTCATACAGCTTCTGGCGCAGACTGTTCTTTCCGTTTGCGCTCGATGCTGCCAACTACGGCACACTGTCCATCACAAGCTGCCTGCATGATATCCGCATCCTGCTCCTGTGCCATCCGTTCCGATTCTGCCACGATGCCATTTCCTGTGATTTCTACTTTGTAATACGGCTCTTTCACAAAGTTCTGGATTTCGTTCTGCCGTTCCGTCAGCATTGCCAGTGTCGGAGTCTGCACCCGTCCAATGGTCTGCCGCCTGCCGTATTTCTTGGTAAAAGCCCGTGTGCCGTTCATACCAATCAGCCAGTCTGCCTTTGCCCTGCACTCCGAAGCGGCAAACAGGTTGTCATACTCTGCGCCATCCTTTAAGGAATCAAAGCTCTGCTGGATAGCGGAATCTTCCATGCTACTAATCCACAGCCGTTTGACCGGGAGTTTGCTGCCTGCCAGACCGTACACACGGCGAAAGATTGCTTCGCCCTCACGCCCCTGCATCTGTAGGATAAAGTTCTCGGAGGTGACTTTTCTGACATTGTTACTCGATGGCATCCAATGGGCCGATAAAGCGGTAGAAAATCTGGATTTTCTGGACGTATTCGCCATCGACCTTTTCCGCTTTGGATACCAGAATCTTGTCAATCAGCTGATGCAGAATCTTATAGTTCAGTTCGGTGATGCCAGCGTACTTGCTGACTTCATCAATAAAATCCTGAATCTTGTCCAGCTGATCGTGTTCAGCACGGCCTTCCCGCTCGTACTGCTCAATCTTCTCGGTCAGTTCAGCCTGTTCTTTGTCGTAGCGATCTGCAAGCATTTGAAAACGTTTCTCCGGGAGAAGTCCCTTTGATACGTCCTCATAAAGTTTTGCATACAGGTCTTCGATTTCTGCGATTCGTGCTTTACACTGCTTCAAATCCCGTTTGTGCTGCGCCCGGTCAGAGGACACCCGGAGGTGCATCTGATTTGCAATCTTCTTCACAAGGGTTTCCCGATTGCTCACAGCGGCCTTTGCGTGTGCCTGAATGTCCGCAAAGACAGCTTCATGCAGAACACGGGCTTCCAAATTATGAGAGTCACAGGCTTTCGCACCATATTTCCGATAAGTGCTGCAACAATAAAAAAGGTCTGATCCAGAACACTGTTACGTTTGCGCCTGTGCTCGACCTTGACTAACATCGTTCTGCCGCAGTCTGCACAGCGGACGATGCCCTTTGAAGATATTGTCGTAGTCGGTCTTATCGCACATAAAACAACCGGAACGGCTGTAAAGGATTCGCTGCACGTTCTCCCAACGGTCTTGTGGGATGATTGCTTCATGTGTATTCGGAACGATAGCGCGTTCTTCAAACGGAATATAACGCCGCTTTTTGGATTTCATGGACACGGTGGGCTTGGCTTCGTAGATGATGTGTCCGGCGTAGACTGGGCTGTGCAGAACCTGACTGATATAGGCACTGTCCCAATCATACACATTTTTTTCATCATCAATAAAGCGGCCAAACATCTCTCTTTTTGTGTAGTAACACGGCTTCAAGACTTTTTTCATCGTGGAGCCGCTTGGCGATGCGGTGAAGCCCCAGCCCTTCCTCTGCCATTGAATAGATATACTCAACAACGGGGGCGGTGTTCGGGTCGATCACAAGGTGATTGTGGTCGGCAGGGTCTTTCTGGTAGCCAAACGGTGCGCCGCTGGAGATATACTTTCCACTTTTTTTCTTGCGTGTCCGAAGGGCACTCTTGATCTTTCGGGAAGTGTCTTTGGCGTACATTTCATTGATGATGTTTCGGAACGGGGCAATATCCATCTGAGATTGCTCGTTGGAATCATAACCATCGTTGATTGCAATATAGCGGACACCGTGTTCAGGAAAGAAGATTTCCATATACGTTCCGGTTTCGATGTGGTTGCGTCCAAGTCGGGACTGGTCTTTGGTAATGACTGTTGCCACCTTTCCTTCCCGGATATCATCCAGAAGTTCCTGAAAGGCAGGGCGGTCAGAGTTCGTACCCGCTGCTGTAACCATCATCAACATAGTACTGGCAATTCCCGAAACCGTTGCGTGTGGCATACTCCATAAGCATTGCTTTTGAGTGCGGATGCTCAGGCTTTCGCTGTTTGAACCGTCATCTTTTGACAGTCGGCAGTATAAAGCAGTTACTTTTTTGTCCTTTTCCATGTGTACCTCCATAATGGAAAAGAGACCTCATCAATCACATTGTAGCGGATGCTGCGTGACGATGCAAGCCCTTTTCCGCAGTAAAACGTCCAATTAGCCAGCGGCGAGATACGATTCGGCAGTTTTACGAATTTCTTCTTCCACAAGCCGCTGAAAAAGCGTATTCATCGGCACATTGCCGATATAATGGCGTTCCACGATCAGGCGCACGGACTTCGGACTTCTTGGCGCACGTTTGCGTGTGGTGGGCTTCTTCTCGGATTTTTTCTTTGTTCAAGGGCAGACCTCCTCATTCATGTGGTGCAAATACGGAAAGGAATGGATGGATTCTATTCGTTTTTCTCTTTTTTGTTTTATTACGTTGGTTAGGTGAAAGTTTTCTTTGATACAGTCTTAAAGGCTGCTATACTGCATAGAAAAAATATCTTTTGCAGATGCCATTAAGAATCTGCATCGCAGAATCGTGATTTTGGCGGTTCTTGAATCGTGAAAAACGCAGAACTATTCAACATTTGGAATTTTCACAAAGATGTGATTGGGCGAAGAAAACCGCGTTCGTCTGCGCTCGATCAATCCCGCAGCGTCCAATTCCTTAAGCGCACTGGAAACACTGACAGTGCTGCGCCCTAGCTGCTCAGCCAAAGAGCAAATCGTAAAAATGACAAACACGAATCCACGTTCATCTATCCAGAGATTTTTTCTGCGAGAGTGTGGCACGGTCGAGTAGCAACACATAAGTCATTTTTGCAGTCTGACTCAGGTCAAGTTCCAAAAGGAAGCGTGGGTATGGGAGAAACGGCGGCAGCGGAGTTTGCGTGGTAAGATATTCTGAAATGTTGATCACCTCCAGCTGAAGCAGAAATCAGGAACAAAGAGTATGTAACGAGAATTGGAGGGTTCCAATTCTCCAGTCGCAGAAAAGCACGAAACAAGTGCTCAACTGCGTTAATAAGTTAAGGTCTCCCATATTGGTCCTCGACTTCCCTAGGAGGGGGAATCGTCCGGCGGCGGGCTTGCACCGCACCATTGGCATTTCAGCCACCCCGTCTTCGTTATGACCGGGCTGGGAGTTACAGAAGTACCTTTTGTGAAGTACCGGACGATTGAACTATTCACTTGTCAAGGAACATATGAAAGATTTCTGGACTTTGACGGACGAAAAACATCCTTCTACTTGGTAGCCGATGAAAAAGGCCATTTCGTAGCATTGCAAGCAATTTTGTAAACAAAACGTCATAATAGTCCGAGAATGGTCTTGAAAAAGATGCCCTACACTTGGTAGGCATCGAAAACGCCTGTTTCGTAGCATCGGTGAGAAACTTGTAATTAATTGAATTGTAATTCTTGAGACCAAATCTCCGCTTTTGAAAAAAAAATCCTCTCAATAGGTAGGCAACGAAAACAGCCCAAAGACAACCATCTTTTTTGAGAATTAACAAAAAGGCCACAAATGACCGGCTTTCAAAGAGGCGCTTCTACTATTAACAGAAAAAGTGGCCTAAAATGGGGGGTGTTGGAGAAAATTTCTGCCTTAAAAGTACGCCTCTACTCACTAGCCAACGAGAATAGCAACAAAAGCCAGCAAAAAACAAACGAATTATGTACTTCTGCCACTGATTGCAACGGCATATCGGTGACAGAAAGATCGTTTAGAGCGATTCTTCGCGGTTTGGGGTGGTAGAAATCGTTTTGTGGTTGGACTTTTTCTGCTGAAGCTGCTCCAGCTGTTTCAGCACCGATTCCTTCTCCGGGGGCTTGCCGCCCGGTGTGGAAAGCTGCTGCTTATTCAGCACCATGTCGATATACTTGCGGATATTTTTCAGGGCAGAGACATCCGGCTGCAAGGTTTCCAGTTTGGTACGCAGTTCTGCGCTGCCGGATTGCAGCGCAGAAAATTCGGCATCCAATGCCGAAAAATCTACCGCTGTGCTGCCGTTCAGTTTCATCAGGGTGCGGACAGCTTTATTAAAGGTGTCCAGCTCCTCTTTGTGCTGGGCGGCATAAGCGTCCTTGGTCAGCTTGAAGTTCTTCTTGATAAAGGTATCGTGGATGGGCTTCAGCTTGGCATGGACGGCGGCAGCGTCCTTGATCTGGGCGATTGCCCGCATACGGTTTTCGTTCTGCTTCAACTGCCTACGGAGAGGGGCGGCGGTCTGGTTCAGGTTAGAAATTGCGGTATCCAGATCCTCGATGGTGTTCAGAGAATGGGCTTTCAGATAGTCCACCGCCCGTTTGACTTCCTCAAAGTCTCGGACAGTGCATTTCAGTTTTGCCTTGCCAGACCAATCGCTGCGCTGCTCGTTGCGGAGGTTGAAGTAATCCACCAGCAGGTCGGACAGCATTGGCTCCTTTGGCTTGTTCCAGTGCATCCAAAAGAATCTGCTTCTTTTTCATTCAGGTCTGCGATCCAGCGTTGCAGCCCACGAATCGCACTGCGGATGGACTGCATCAGGCTATTGGCGGCGCGAATATCCCGGTTCAGGTTGCCGAGAAAAGTTTCCACTCCACGCTTTTCCATCTGGTGTGCGGCGGGACCGAGATGCACGGTCGGTATCTGCTGGATGCCCTGTCGCTCAAAGGAGCGCAGGTCAACACGTTCCGGGCGGCCAGCCGCTTCCAAATAGCGGTTGGTAATGGTCTCCCAGCCATGCCGCCAGACCTCGGCATACTTCTGGTCGTTCCAGTCCACCGTGTTTTTCCTTGTGGCACTTCCAGTTGCCGGAAGCGAGCCGGATGCGCTCACCGTTCTCGTCAAGGTCGTACACCTTTCTGGCTTTCGGGAGCCACTTGCCGTGTTCATCTATTGCCCGGAGCGTCAGCAGAATGTGAGCGTGTGGGTTTCCATCTCCCTTGTCGTGGATGGCAAAGTCGGCAATCATCCCTTTGGAAACAAACTGCTCCTGACAAAACTCTTTTATCATGGACAAATACTGCTCCTTCGGCACCTCCACCGGGAACGCCAGCACGATGCGCCGGGCAAGCTGGGAGTTCCACTGGTTCTCCACGGCTTCCACGGCGTTCCAGAGGGTTGCCCGGTCTGCATATCCGGGCGGCGCATAGGACGGCAGCATGATCTCAGCGTGGACAAGTTCTTTCTTCTTGTTGTAGAATTTTGTTCTCTGGTCGTACTCGCTGAACAGCCGTTCGCCGCTTTGGTAAGCGGCCCCGGCAACAGCGGACTGCCCTTGGCTGCGCTTGACGATGGTAATTTTGAAATGCGGACACGGAATAGGCATCACCCCCAAACAAAAAGACCGCCCAGCAAGATTGCTCTTGGTGAACGGTCTGGAATTGTATTCGGTTTTGCTCGCCGCCTTGGAACGGAGTGCCATGCGCTTCGATCTCAGGCGGGAGCCGCAAAAGGATAGCTGCAAAGCAGCGCAAGGAAAATGCAGTTTTCCTTGGGATGGAATCGGGCTGGCGCACAAACGCCAGCTTCGATTTCATCGAGCCGTCTGCAAGACCGCAATTTCACCGGAACGGTGTATAATTGCGCCCTTTATTCTAAAGGGTGCGGAACGCTGCGGCTTTCGTGCAGGTCGTGAATCATCTTTGCAGAGCCAGCGCAACTTCCGGCTGACGGAACGCAATTTTCAGCAGCTCCATCACCTGATCGTTGGTGAGTTCTTCCGGCGCAATCAGAAAACTTTCCAGCATTCCGGCACGGGTACACAGCCGATGCACACGGGCCTTTGCGGGCCAGCTCCGGTATCTGGTGTTCCAGAATTTTCTCCCGGTGCTGGTAGTAGCGCAGCTGCTGTTCTGCTTTTGGCTTTCTCGCTGCGGAGATAGGCGAGATCGGTTTTCGGTTGGGTCAATGGCATCACGCTCCTTTTCAAAATAAAGAGCCAAACAATCAGTATAAAGGCTGATCATTTGGCTGTGGAAACATATTTAATTTTCGCAGTTCAAGCGAACTTGAACCGTAAATACACCGTCTTTCTTTTTCGTGTAGAAGTCACCATGGTTTTCCTGAACGATACGGTTTATATTTTTTAGCCCGTAACCATGATGTTCTCCGATGCGGATTCCGCGAGAAGTATCACTGTATGGGTTTTCCAGCCGATAGAAAAGGCTCCGATATTGTTTGCGCAGCTGTAAATGGATGGTTCGCTGTTCCGCTGGCAGACTGCAACAGGCTTCAATGGCATTGTCAAATGTATTTCCGAGGATGATGCTCGAAGACAGCGATGAGATCGTCAGAACTTCAGGAATCGTCACATCCAGTTTGACCTTGATGTTATTCTTCTCTGCGATGCGTAGGTAATAATTCAAAAGAGCATCAACAACAGGGTTTCCGACAGCAGAAACATTTGTGGAACGCTCAAAAATATCCGTGGCAGCTTGTGCAATCTTGTGAAGTTCTTCGGTATCGCCGTGTTCTGCAACTGCCTGCATCGCCAGAATGTATTTCTTCACATCATGCTGTAGAGAACGGACTTCTTCCTGACGTTCTTTGAGCTGCTGGTAGTATTCCATTTGAAGTTTGTACTGCTGCTCATTGAACTTGGCTTTGAATTTTTCCAGTTCATTTTCCCGGAGAGCTTCCACATAGAACACGATCAGGATGTTTATAAGGAGAAGCACAGCCATAAGGCCGACCATATAATCCGGGAAATACTCATCCGCAGCATGATACTGTGCCACATAACAGACAGCGATGCTTGCGATTTGAATCGCAATGATCGGCAACAGCCATAGGATGCGCAGAGCATTTCCCTTTCGGCTGAAAAAATGTGAAATCAGAACTACGAGTGGAATTTGAATCAGGTTTGAAAAAACAACATAAACCAACCGTGCTGCCCCAGCCTGCATCAGAATATCGGTATCAGGGATGCGCAGCCCGATCAGGAGCATTGCAAGCACTTCCACCAAAGCAATCAGCGTAAAGAAAGCTCCGCTTGCAAAAACCGCCTGCCATGGTCGCACTTCGTAAAACAGCAGTGCGAGGAAAAATCCGCCAACTAAAAGATAGATCGTGCGCTGCGTCACCCAATCCGGGAATAAACTCAAAGCACACTGCCCAGCAATCAAGAGTGCAACATAGGCATAGAACCATTTTGAGACGGGCTCCTTTTTTTAGGAAATAGCCGACCGATAAAAAAAAGCAGCAACAGAGCGATGTTGGCAAAGCTCCCTGCAAACTCAACGAAATAATAAAGTATCATCTTCCCAAATAAGCGTTAAAGATCTGATTGAACTCCTGACGCTTCCTCCTGCTGATCGGTAGCTGATGTCCGCTGGAAAGAAAAAACAGCGGTTCCAGTAGCGTAAACAATGTGTTCCATATTGACAAGATAACTTTTGTGTGGCGACACACGAAGCATCGTTTGGGAAGCTGCTCCAAGGCTTCAGGAATGCTCATTCTCAATGTAAGGTCTTGCTCCTTGCAGTGGATCAGAACTTTATGTCCGTGGCTTTCCAGAAAGTAAATATCTGATGTTTCCAAGGACATGGTGACACCATCGTATTCGATTGTGAAATGTTTGGAGTTCAGTTCCTGAAGGACAGCGTCCATCGCCGCAGCGAACAGCGTCTGATCCAAAGGTTTGACAAGGTAGCGGAATGCAATGCCATATCCCTGCACAGCATACTCGTGCCGCTTCGTGACAAATACCACCAAGGGATGCTTCTCCATTTGAATCAGGGATTGCGCCAGCTGAAAACCGTTGGATGGCATCTCGATATCGAGAAGAAGCAAATCAAAGGATTTCTTCTGCATTTGCAATTCGCTCAGAAGTTCGTTTCCATCCATGTAAGTTTCAATGTCAAAGCAGCCTTGCACATCGTACTGCTGGACGCTTTGAACAATGCCATCAAGGTCTGATTTCTCATCATCGCAGACTGCAACGTGGTACTTCAGCATTTCGACAACCTCCACAAAGTAATGTCCTGCTACTATTATAGACTGTGCAAAGGCTCCTTACAAGTAGCCTGACCTACCACTTTTGTCACCAGAACGACCAGTTTTGCCAAACCTCTTGATTTTGCTGAAATTTATGATACAGTGAAGCAAAAATCAGAAGATAAGGTGGCGCAACTGCAATGTGGGAACGCACGCTGTCTCAAAAATCAGTCCGTCTTTTCTGCGAGCAAAAAGTGGTAGACGAATCAAAAGCGGATGCGTATGTCTATGGGTACGAGTTGCTCATATCGTCTGTTGTAAGTGTTTTTTGCTTGTCATCCTCGTCTCTGCCGTGTGTGGTGATGTTCGATACTCACTTTCATTTTTGATTGGGTTCATCCCGCAGAGAATCTACATTGGTGGATATCATGCAACGTCGCACACCAGATGCTATCTGGCATTTACCGGACTGGCACTTATCTGCATTTTGCTGAGTAAAGTAATTGCAGCCAATCACCTTTTTCGTATCCTGACAACAGCAGCTCTTATGGGCATCGCTATCTTTTTCTCTCCGATAGAAGCAACGAATAAGCCTTTAGGCAAAAAAGAAGCGGTCAAGTTACAAGATGGTCGCATCTGTTCTTTCGTCAATAGATTTCCTGTTTGCCATTTTCAATGTGCTTCCGGACACCCGCAGTATAACGGTATACTACATTTCAAAATGGGTTTTAGTGATTTTTGCAATCATTCCGTTTTTTCAGAAACAAGCGAAGATATCCTAAGGTACGAGGGCGTTCATGTGTTTTCAGAAGATGAATGCTCTAAAAAATATCAAACGGAGGTAACAGAAAAAAAAAAAGATTATGTTGCTCTTGAGCAAGGTCACTTGCATTATGGCAATGGCTCTCGCAGTCTTGAGCGTGAACAGCACCTGTGGCTTTACGGCATATCAGCCGGATGTTCCCGGAATCGCTTGAGCATGACTGAAATTCATATGAAAGGTAAGATAGCGATACTCTTACGGGATATATTTCTTGATAATTTTCTAAAAGGAACTGTTCGATTATGTTGGAGCTGCTTTCATTCATTATGTTGATTGTTCGTCAGCTTTTCTATATTCTAGGCGTCCTTGCATTTGGAAAATATCTCTTGAAAAAGTGAGAGCATCGATAATCAATGTACTTCGGAGGTGTTTCCGATGCACAGATGAGAGTCCGTTGTTCTATAGGAATGCATGAAAGGAAAAAACAAAATGAAAACAAAAACATATTTGCGTTATATTTCCTGCGTGTTAGCGGTGCTGCTTTGTGTTGCTTCCATTATGCCCATTGCCTTTGCAGATTCAACAAATCATGGCAATAGCGAATCTCTTTTGACAGGATCAAATTATTCTGTTTCGTACTCGATGAATGGAAAAGATGTTGTTGAACAGCTTACAATTCGTGATGGAGGTATCACACGCGAATTACGCGTACGGTGCATCCTAATGATGTGATGGACATTGTTGTTGTAGGTGCATCTGGTGAATCAACAACATCAACTGCAAGAAGTGACTATAGCTTGTTCTATGAAATTTATCAAGATCAGCAAAATTACAAAAAAAACGGACAGCTGGCACAAATTCCTGCACTCACTGGAAGCGAGGTGACAGGGTCGCAGTTCAAGCACCGCTATGTTGGCACAAGTGCAACCGATACGGTTTATGCTAGTGATTTGCGTAAATGCAAAAAAGCATCTGATGTAGCCAGTATTTTAGCAACTGCATGGGGAAGCACACCAGCAGCAGTTATTTCTTCTACAGCATCGTTTATTTTCGATCAGATGCTTCAGAGTATGTCCTCGGACTGCTATAAAGTGACAATATCTTCTATTACGTATGAAGTCCTATTTTCCTATGACAATAGCTACTATACACATTGCTATCATCAAACTGTCAAGGAATATAAGTCAAATGGCTCTTTGATTCGGGTCTAAAACGGATTATTATCAGGCCATTGGTGGCTGATAGTGACTTCAAAGAACAGGGAGAACATGTAATGGGATTCTTTAAGCAAAAAGGGCCACTCAAAGAGATTTCTGCGAAGTATTGCTATATGTTGTGGCTTTATGGGCATTGAAGCCAGCAAGCCTTCAGGATATCCTGACGGTGAATCAATGCGATGGAATGTGGTTCTTTTCCGCAGCATTTTTTGCCATTGTTTTTGTAGGAATCGTTTCAGATTATCTTCTGATTACAAATCATTTCGTTGCATGGAAAGCAATACACGGCAATGTCAATCAAACAACATTTCAGGAACTTCAGAAATTTGCGCTGTGCGAAAATCAAAAAGTTGCTATTGAGCCAAAGTTGGCAAGTTGTATTTTAGTGGTTTTGGCAGGTTGTTTAACAGCGGCATTCGTATGGTTCACATTTATTTGCCGATGAGCATACACCTGAGTTGAAAATTTGCGGCTTTATAGTGTGATGATGAGGTGGCTGTTAGTGATATTGCTTTTGATCACGATGATGCCAATATACTAAAATTTTGTAAGAGGTGATTCCAGTGCAGAATTAAGCGAAAAAAGAATCCAAATTGTAGCTGGGTGACTTGTAACAGTCAATAAAATATAAGGAGCAAATCGACATGAAAAAGATGACCCGAAATGAATTCCTTAAAATGGCTGGAACGAGTGCTGCGTTGGTTGTTTTCAACACAGTTTTGATGCCTGCTGCTGTTGCAGTTGAACCAGGCGTTGTAGCACTTTCTTCCAAAAAAAATCTAGTATCGAAATTGATAAAGGAACAACTGTAAACTCTGCAACATTCAAACTTGTCCCAATTTCTCGCGAAACCTTCTGGGGCGATGCTGGTTCATGTACACTTGATTATCTGTCTGAAGGGTATATCCAATGGACGATTACCGTTCCGGGTGCAGTAATTGTTTCCTTTGAAGGTAACCTGCATTTCAATAAACTTGGTACACACCCTTTGGAACCTTTGATCATGCCATTTCTGCATACGGCACAATCGGTACGGAAGATGTAAAATATGGACTCTCTAAAGGAAAATGGGAGGTTGAGTTTACTGGAATTGCTACTGCGGCTAACGGCGATATGTATAGTGTCGTTGATGGCGCAACATTAGCTTTCAGTGTCACCAAATGATTCTGCCATATAATCTACGTATTTGATTTTTACAAAATAGCTTATCACATAGAACAAGCCCCACCTGCAGTAGATTCTTCGATTTGGAATATCTATTGTAGGTGGGGCTTTTAGATAAATTTATTTATTCAAGTTTGCCTTTATGTCTTTAAGGAGTTTTTATAGAGAGATAGCTTAAAAAACGATGATATCACAATTGCTGGATTTCTTGTTCGGCCAACCAAGCGAGTTTATTCCAGTTGTTTACACGACACCGTTTGCCGATAAATTCCAATATTTTTTTGTGAGTTTCTTTTGGCAGAGTATCGCCATTATGACATGCAAGAAATGTAAAAGGTTTAGGGATGTCTTCTTTTTTATCGGCCAATAATAAAATATATCCGATATACTTTCCCTGTTCAGATATCACATAAAATTCAGGTAGACAGTTTTCTTTACTGCTCTGAACAATTTCTTTAAAAATGTCTAATGGTATTTTTTGGGGAACAGCAGAGGCATAGACGTATTGAATGGCATTATCTTCATTTTTCAACCATGTAATCTCCATACTTATCTTCTTTTCCTTTTTGCAAACACAGTTAAAGCATTAAATATATTGTTATTATACCACATTTGTTGTGTGTTGGACTATGATTTGAAATTATTTGGCATTTTAACCAGTTTATCAAATGACTTATTGTGCGAGTAAGAGAATTTTAATCATAATCATTCGCTTGACCAATTTGTAACACAAAATACGTTACAATGATTTTCGGCGGTAGCCATGAAAAAACGATGACACTCAATCCTCCGTGTCAACCCCACTGTAAAGTAGCGGGTTGAGGATGTTCTGAGGCAGTTGGGCATCCTGTTGGCGACGGCAGAGCCATCCGTGAACTGGGCTTCCGCTCGGTTGGTGTCTATGTTGTAGCGGAAGGAAAGCAGTTTTTGAGAGTGATTATGGTCGAAATTCTGATTTCGTTTCATTTGAATAGCTCCTTTAATGATTTTGAAATTTGATTTTTTGACGAGATGAGGTCTCTTTTTTTTCTTTCTCTTGAGTCACCCAACCGCACTATCCTGCATCCGTAGCGCAGATCACGCTCTCCACATCCGGGCGGTGCATCAGTTTTTGCAGGATATCAAACTGCTTTTTGGTGGACGCAGACACCAAATACTGCCACTTTTGCGGCAGGATGGGCAAGTCTGCGATGCTCCACTTGACGTATTTGGCATCGTAGATGTTGGGCGGTGCCAGTTCCACCAAGTGCCCCACGCACCAGCTTACCAGATAGCCGTTACCCTCAAGGTAGCCGTCCTGACGGCTGGTGGCACCGGAGGACTTTGGCGTAGGACATGGCAACCGACGGTTTTTCTGCCACAATCAATTTTACGATAAGAATCCCTCCAATCTGTTTTGGATTGCAATATGTAAGGCGGCAAACGCCGCCAATAGAATTATTCTTCTGCGTTATCCTCCTCGCCGGTCTCCTCCGGCTCATCCTCCACAGGGATTTCAAAGTCGCCCTTGTCCTCAGTGTAGTTTGCATCGGGGTCAAGGGCTTCTTTTTCTGCCTGCTTTTTCTGCTTCATAAAGGTGTAAATGCCACCGCCAGCAACCAAACCGACCAGTGCCAGTACGCCTAAGAACGTAGCAGCATACTTCGTAACTTTGTTGCCACCAGTCTGTTCAGAACCGGATGCCGCCGCTTCTTCCGCAGCCTTTTTCGCATCCTCCTCGGCCTGTTTGCGCTCCTGTTCTGCCTGCGCCGCCGCTTCTTTTTCAGCGGTGTAGGCATCGGCATCTTCATCTTCCATCAGGGAAAGAAGGTCGGCTTTCGTCCACAAGATTCATGAAATGAACGGTGTTTTCCCCCCTTGTCGTTGCGGTCGATGACCAGATAGAATGTGTTGCCAGACTTCGATACCAGCGTGATGAACTGCTGCCCGGAACCATCCGAATAATTGGTGTGGTAATCGTCCACCAGTGTCAGGTTGCCCTCCGGGGTCAGAGCACCGGTTTCCTCATCGGTCACGGTGACCACATCTTCTTCATCGGTGGTAGAAGTCAGGACGGGCTGTTCCACTTCCTCCACAGGCTCACCGCCATAGGCAAAAGCAGGGGCCGCCATGCCAGCGCACAGTGCCACCGACAGCACCAGCGCACAAACCTTATTCATCATCTTCATTGGAATCGTCCTCCTTATTAAAGGTAGCACCGACCGCGGACAGCGCAGCCGGGGGCGGGGTGGAAGTTGCAGACTGGCGCAGCAGGGCGGCAAGCTGTTCCGGCGTGACCTTGGCGGTGCGCACCATCTCGTTGACCTCGGCAGCTTCTGCTTCCTGAATCCGCCGCTCAAGGCTATCAATGCGAGTGTTGATCTTAATGCGACGCTCCCTTTCCTTTTCCAGAGAAGCGCGTAGTTTATCGAGTTTTTCGCTCATTTCTTCCTCGTATTATAAAAAGAGTAGTATTTATAGACCGCTCTCCAGCGGTATGCTACAATGTTTAGGATGCTGTGGATTGGTAATTTTCACCTACCGTAAAGACGGTTTATTGGAGGCTCCAACCACAGCCTCTTTGTTGAAATGTTAATTAGTTAGATACCGCCAGACGGTTTATTTAGAACGAGGTTACAAGAGCAAAGAAGTCTGTGGTCCTGAACAGCATCGAAATAAATATACCGGAGGTATCAAAATGGTTTGTGTTGGAATTGATGTTGCCAAGGATAAGCATGACTGCTGTATTCTTGATTCAGACGGAATGGTTCGTGCTGACTGCTTTACCATCCCCAACAACATGGATGGATTTAAGCAACTGCTTCAAACGATTCGAAAACTGTACCCAAAAAGTCAGACAAAATAAAAGTAGGGCTTGAGGCTACCGGACACTACAGCTACAACATTCTCGGGTTTCTTCTTGACAAGGACCTGGCCGTCTATGTCATGAATCCTTTGCACACCAACCTGTACCGAAAAAGTCTCAGCCTTCGCAAAACCAAAACCGATCGTGTGGATGCAAGAACGATTGCAACTATGCTATTGTCCGATGTAGACCTCAAGTCCTACACGGATACAGCATACCACAACGAAGAGTTAAAGTCACTAACAAGATACCGATTCGATAAGGTTCGTGAAAGAGCCAAGCTGAAGCAGTCAGTGTCCAGACTGGTCACGATTCTGTTTCCAGAACTGGAGAAGCTCGTTACCTCTCTCCATATTGCTTCGGTTTATGCGCTCCTCAGTGAATATCCCGGTGCAAAACAGATTTCAGAAATTCATCTCACCAAGCTGACAAATCTTCTTGCAACAGCGTCCAAGGGACGCTACGAAAAAGAAAAGGCCATCCAGATTCGAGAGGCCGCCAGAACTTCCATTGGTTCTGTCATGTCTGCCAAATCTCTAGAATTGAAGCACACCATTAAACTCATTCAAGAACTTGCCTCCGAGATCGACGAAATTGAAGATTCTATTCAGAAAATCATAGATGAATTGCATCCACCGATTCTTTCTATTCCCGGAATGGGTGTTCATTCCGCTGCCATGATTCTTGCTGAAATCGGCGATTTCTCCAACTTTGATTCTCCTGACAAAGTCCTTGCTTACGCTGGCTGCTCTCCATCTACATACCAGTCCGGAAAACTCACGAACTGCTATGCTCACATGGAAAAACGTGGCTCCCGCTACCTGCGACATGCCCTTTACAACGCAACCAAGTACGTCTGCTACTGGAATCCTGTCTTTGCTGAATACCTTGCCAAAAAACGTGCCGAAGGAAAACACTACAATGTTGCCCTTTCCCACGCCATGAAGAAACTCGTTCGGTTGATTTACGCTTTACAGAAGTCCGGAAAAGCATATCTTGCAGCTGCATGATTTTCTCCTGAGCCTGAGCTAATTCCAACAGAAACTTAGCTGGCGCAGCGAACCCTTGACGAACCGAAGCATTCAAATGCTATTCTGTTTCTGCGAGGGTTGGCCGGGCTTGCTTTTGCTGTTGCTCTCCGTCGCCCTCGTTGTTCCAAGACCAGCATTTGAATGCTGTTTGTCAGGGCAGCGGTCGATTAACCGGATTGCATTTTGGGGCTTGAGCTTTTTTTTAATAGTTAGTC